>ODAI011730855.1_pt1 | contig 15354 bp, 15 predicted proteins | sample 1539321 | NCBI WGS metagenome assembly ODAI01 (sample SAMN02144231, study PRJEB22623) | gut metagenome | biome: sheep rumen | host: Ovis aries | place: New Zealand
AGAGAATTATAGTCGATTGCGAACTGCAAGAATCGAAGGTTACCTGGCGGGTAATCGAGATTTTTGCAGGCAGCAAGCGGCTGAAATTCACCCGCTAATGGGCCGCGAGCATTGTGCGGTATTTCCTTAATACCATATTAAAGCAAGAACCCGGGATGTTGCGTATATTTCTATATGCAACATCCCGGGTATCCTATACCAAAATGTATTCAGAGACTGTCTTCGACGGTTTGCAGGTAATTGGTGTAAATCTGGTGTAGCAACCGGCCTTCGCCAGTTCCGATACAACTGAAGAGCCCCGTGCCACAGGGCGATTCAGGATTCTCGTCAGTCCAGCGGCTTCATCGTGGGGAAATGTACGGGGCTAAATTCGTCTTGATTCGTCCTGATTCGTAAGGGAAAATAGCCCGGAGAAAATGCCGAGTTTATGGCTTTTTTCGTTTCGTCTTGATTCGTCCTGATTTATGCACTTGATATAAAAGCTGATATAAAACGTGATATACAAAAAGCCCGGACAGCTTGATTGCTGTACGGGCTTTGTCAGCGTTCAAAGGATTTTGATTTTCCCCTCCAAATTGTTGAAGGTTTCCCGCTTTTTGGTTTCCGTAGCCTCCGCATATACATTCATCGTTGTAGAAACGTCACTGTGCCCCATGATTTCCTGAATAACCTTGATGTTGGATTCATTCTCACAGAACCGAGTGCAGAATGTGTGCCGCAGATTATGAACGGAGAAGTGACGGATAAGAACCGGTTCCCGGTTTTCGTCCTTTGCTTTTGCGATTTCCTGCGCGTTGTATGCCTTGTAGATGCGCTCTATAGCCCGATTGATGGTGTGCGGAGTGAATACTTCGCCGTAGCGATTTGTAAATACAAAGCCGGTATAGCCATCAACAGTGGCGCTTTTGCCACCGCTTTGAAACTGCATGAGCTTTTGACGCTGCAAGGCTTTCCGAACATCACCCAGCATGGGGATCGTCCGACATCCGGCGGTGGTCTTTGGCGTTGTCACGTGTAGCTCCATGTGGCCGTCGTCCTGCTGCCGGTAGACGAGGTTATGGTTGATGCTGATTGTGCCGTTCTTAAAGTCGCAATCCTGCCAACGCAACCCGATCAATTCACCGACACGGCAACCCGTTCCAAGAAACACCGTGAACATCGGCATCCAATGACCGTAGATATCAGACTCAGACAGGAATCCAACAAACGCGGCCTGTTCCTCCAGCGTCAAGGCGTGGCGTTGGGGCTTCTCCCAATTATGGGACTTTTTGATTTCGGCCATAACGCCGTCCGTGGGATTTGTCCTGATATAACCATCACGCACAGCCAGTGTGAAAACCGGGTGGAGGATCGTGTGAATAGTTTCCATGCTGTTAGGCTTAAAGCCCTTGTCAGTAATCAGTTCATTGTAAAACCGCTTGATGTCGCTGTATTTGATGCTTTGCAGGGGTTTGCCTCCGATGCTGTCATGTACATAGTTCTTGTACATATACAGGTAATTCGTGCGGGTGGATTGCTTCAAGGTGACTTTCCCGGCCATATACGTATCAAACATGTCGTTCAGAGTGATCTTACGGGCGGCTTTGCCGTCGATCCCATCTCGGTTGTCAGCAGCGATTTCATCCTCCTTTTCCCGTAGGCTCATGCTGTCCCGTTTTCCCTGTGGGGTGCGGTCAGTCGGTAACAGTCGCCAGCTATAGACCGCCTTACGTTTGCCGTTGGAATCCATGTACTGATACTTATAGCGCCCATCCGCCTGTTGGAGTTCTCCATCCTTGAGATTGCGCCCCTTCGCGTCTTTACGACGAATCACTGTTTGCTTTGCCATGTGTCTACCTCCATTCGTTTTTGTCGTGCCCTTCTCGGGCGTGTAGCTCCCGCCGCCGTCGCCCCGGTGATCCTGCCCCATGATCAGCCGAACGGGGGAGGCATTATGCCTCTCCCCGTGACCGTTCCAGTTGGCGCTTATTGCGCATTGCCAACACCGTCTTTGCCCGCATCATCCGATAAGCGGCTTCAACCCCGGCATAGAAGCCGACGCGGAGCGTGTCAACCTTGAGGTCTGCCAATGCTATGCCGTCCAGATCCCCGGCTTCTATCAGCTCCCTAAAAAGGGCTTCATGCTGCTGGTCGATTTCCTCATGCGCGGTATCATCCGTCAGGAAATTGTAGAACATGATCTCGTTGGCTTCGTTCATCATGGGTTTTGCCTCCTATTTCGTAGTTGATTATCTTCGTGGATTGTGGTAAAATAAGGGTGTCGGTATACGTGGGTGCGTTCCATTGTCCGACTTTCCCCCTTCCAAAGTGGCTGCTTTTGGAAGGGGTTTTGCGTTCACGCGGCCGGGGTGGGCTGGGTCTGCTCGTAGGTGAAGTAAGCCTGAATTCGGGTTCCCTTCTTCGTAGTGGGATCGTCAACCTCCACCTTGAAAACGCTCTCGGAGGTGTGAATCACCATGCGGCCCAACGCTTGCCAACCGGCCCAAGTGTGATACTCTTCGTCGGCGTAACCGGCTGCGGTGGCGGCGGCTTCGACCTTGACAGCGTTGGCGTTCTGTACCTTGATCCACGCCCACGCCTTTTTCAGCGCCTCGGAGAAGGTGATAGCGGCCTTTTTCATGGCCTGCCGGTAAAGGCTCCATGCCTTTTTCATCAGCTTGCTCAGGTTGTACCTCATTGTTTTGCCCTCCTTGCTGTTATTCGGTTTGGGGGAAGCGCCTTTCGAGGTTTCCGCTTCGAGGGTTCTTCCAACCGCCACGGGTCTTACCTTCCGGTCATCATTGGTTACCGTACTTTTGACTTCCCTCAACCTGTGATTAGATTATAGCATACTGGTACCACTATGTCAATTAAGAAACGGTTAAATAATACTGGTTCCAGTATTTTTGTGTGGACAATCGACCTCGTGGGTGATATACTGGTACCATCAAATATCGGGAGGCAATTTAATGAGCAGAACATCAACAACAGTTAAGGATCGATGGAATAAGAACAATTACGATGATGTCAGAATACGGCTTCCCAAAGGCCGTAAACAGGCCGTAGAAGCGTTTGCCCGTGAACGCGGGGAATCTGTCAACGGCCTTGTAAACGCCCTTCTACGGGCTGAAATGGGTGTTTCAGAAGCCGAATGGAAGGGCTCAGCCGGGGAGGAGGATAACCGTGCTGAGAATTGACGACGACGAACGCAAAGCCCGCGAACTGCTGGAGGGGATCAAGAAACTAAGTCCCGACGCTGAACCGATGACAGAGTGGGAAGAACGATTTCTCTTGGATGTCCTGCGCGGGGAGCTGAACGATGTCCCAGATCGGTTCTCCGGCTGCGCGATAACCAGCGTGTCCATTACGCCGGAACAACAAAAGGCCGTCGATGAATGGAACGCCCAGCACGGGGGCAAAGCTACACCGGGGGAGGGTTGACGCTGCTCCTGCGAGGGGATAGTGTCTTTTGCCCGGATGGTGTATAATCTACAGAAAAGGGGGTGTTAGCGTGGAGAAGCGGAGAAGGGGTCGCCCCATGAAGTACACAAACGCTGCTGATCTTCAAACGGCCTGTGACGCCTATTTCGATTCCTGCCGGGGGCATTATCGCCTTGACGGTGCCGGGGCCTATGTGCTGGATAAGTGGGGACAACCCATCATTGACGGGGCACGGCCTTTGACCATCACCGGGTTACAGATGGCCCTCGGCTTCAAGTCGCGCCAATCCCTCATGGACTACGGCGGGCGTCCGGCGTTCGCCCACATCATCCAGCAGGCAAGGCTCCGCGTGGAGAACTACGCCGAGGAACGGCTATACGACAAAGAGGGCTGTATGGGCGCTAAATGGGCGCTTACGGTCTGCTTTGGTTGGGGACGTGAAGCTGTCACCGAGGAAAAGCCTGCGCCGGTTGTACGGGTTATTATGGACGCCTAAAAATCTGCTGTCAGCATGATTGCATTTTGCTTCCGGGTATGCTACAATGATCCTGAATACAGCATCGGTGGTGACCTGTTAAGGGTTGCCGCCGCTTTTTTCTCTGTACTCCTTCACGCAGCTTATAAAAAGTCAATATCCCTTTTGTGGGTCGTTTGATTCTTCACCCTTCAAAAGCCGCTGCAAAGCTATTTTCACACTATCCTCTGTATCGTCTATTCTGCGGGCAACGTCACGCCATTTAAGCCCATCCACAAAGCGATATTGCAGGATCAACCGCATCCGTGAATCCGGCACAGCGGAAATATACCGCTGTAAAGTACATTCTTCCTGTAGGATTTCTTTCTCCAGTTCCGCAAGCTGTGTTCGGATATCGGCAATGGAAACAGCATATTTCTCCAATCTGCTTTGCTGATAATTTGATTCCCTCGGCATTCCATCCACCACCGATGTGATCCTTGTCGCCGCTGTCCATAGTTCCGCTAATTGGCCGTGTAGCTTCGCTTTTCTCTCCTTCAGCCGGTGAAGCCGGGATAGCTCTTGTAAGGTCGTACTCTATCCCTCCCATCATGGGGCGGGAGGTGGAAATCCCGCCCCGTTGGTCGTTATACCCTAATCGGGCTTGCACCCGTTCGCCGGATCGCTCGGTTGTTTTCTGCGATAACCGTATTGAACACCTCGCGCCCGTCGATCAGCACCTTTATACTGTCCCCGTTCCCCGCTGCTGCTTCGATAAGCTGGAGCAGGCGGGAATGTTCTCGGAGTTCCGACAACACACCCGAAAGCAGGTCATTGGAGCTTTCCGAATCGTCTACATTCGACGCCATACTTGCGGCGGTTTTGACTTTATACGGCACAACTGTACCCTCTGCGATTTGCGGCACGGGCAAGCCGCCCATACTGGACAAGGTGCTGGCAATCGTTTTGAAGGTCGCTGCGACATTGCTCAGGCTGCTTTGAACGGCCTGCATACTGGTTACGACACCCTCGGCGGTCATTTCCACATTCGGAGCATTCGGGGTGTTCGGCGTCATGCCGTTGGTAACGGCCTCCGCAAGGTTCCCCGCCGTGCGCAACAGCTTTCCCTCGCCGTCCATGATGCCCTGTTCCAGACCGGCGTCCAAATAGCCGCCGATCTCGGCAAAGACTTTAGACGGGGAGGCAACGCCAAACCAGCTTTTGATCCGGGCAATCAAGCTGCTGCAAAGGCTCTGAACCTTCGCAACAAGGCTATCCCACGCACCGCCAACGCCGTTTTTCAGACCTTCGACAAGGTTTCTGCCGATGGAGGCCCATTCGACATTTGCAATGGTCGTCCTAAGGCTCTGCCACTTTGAAGAAACGGTATTGCTCAGGGATGTCCATGTGGAAACAGTCGTTGACTTTATGCTGTTCCACGCGGCTGTAACAGCGGCTTTGATGGCGTTCCACGCGGCTTTCAGGTTGCTTTTCAGCGCATTCGCCACACTCACAACCTTGTTTTTCGCGGCGGTAAACGTGCTGCTGATATGGCTTTTTATGAAATTCCAAACACTCGTTGTCAGCGCTTTGGCATTGTTCCATACCTCGGTCAGCTTCGTGCGAATATTCGTTGCCGCTTGCAGCACTGTGTCCTTAGCCATTGTGAACGCCGTGGTAACGTCCGTTTTGATGGTGTTCCACGCGGTAGCCGTTGCGGTTGTCAGGAATGTCCATGCCTCGGTGACAAAGGTTATCACAGAGGTAATGGCGTTGGTAAAGAACTCCGTTATCAGGTTCCACGTTTGGGAAATGCCGTTGAACAGGCCCATTACCAAATCCGCGCCAATCTGCATGAACACGGTGGAGGGGGAGGCAATGCCGAGGATGCTTTTGACGCCGTTTATCAGGCCCGTAAAGGCGTCTCTCACAAGCCCCAACAGCCCTGAACCACCCGCGCCAAAGTAGGCTCTCCAGCCCGCCGCAAAGCCCTGAAAGATGTCCTGCGGCACACCTTCCCACAGGGAGCCGATCTTATCCGTGAGGGCCTGCTGTGCCTGTTCCAAGGTCATACCGCTTGTGTCGATGTCGTACACCATCTTAGCCCACGCATCTGCGCACTCTTTTCCCTTATCCTTGTACAGCTTTGCATAGGATTTGAGGGCCGTGTTGATCTCCTTTTCGTGGGCGTCAAGCGCCTGCTGATAGGTCTTTGCAGCGTTGCCGATTGTCTTAACGTCGTAGATAATCAGGAGCGCGTCAACTACAGCCAATGCGCCGGTAGAAACGACCTTGACCAAACCGGCCAGCGCTTTGCTCAGGTTCGGGGCAATCTGACTAATCAGGGTAGGCAGGGATTGAAGCGGGCTTATACCCGTCACAATCCAACGCATGATTGCGGCTTTCCACAGTCCATGTGTCAGAGTGAATACAAGCGGCAACAGCTTCAATGCTGCCAACAGCGCAACAAATATTCTGCCGCCATTCGTAGACAAAAGCCCTTCCAGCATTCCCGAGAAAGCCGTCCAAATGATCTCGGCCAGCTCCGCAAAAATGCCCGCCCAATCAATGCTCCCCAAGAACTCACCGATTGCAACGCCCACTTGATGCCAGTCGATATTTGCCACAACATCTTTCATGGTGTCCAGCACCGCTTTGAACAGATCGCTCAACGCGGCACCCAGACCGGCCCAATCTACCTCGTGTAGCACCCGATTGATCGCGTTGTAGATTTTCTCCGCAAGGCCCTCAAAGGGATTCTCGTCAAGGAATGCTCGGATGGACGCGGTGACGCCGTTCAGTATTCCGATAAGCGCACCGGCTACAGAATTGATGTCGATTTTCGCAAACCAATTCTTGACAAAAGTCCCGATGCTCTTCCCGATGCTTTCCCACATACCGGGTGTCGTGACAAACCCTCGGATGGTTTGGATCAGCGCATTCCACTTCTGCGCAAAGGTTTTGCCGATCAGCTTCCAGTCGATATTATCAAACCAGCTCTTGACCGCTTCCCCTATATGCCTGCCAAGGAGTAGCCAGTTGACCTTTGACAGGAAGGTGTATGCCGCGTCAAAAACGGCATTGATCCCGTCCGCTATGGTCTTTCCGAGCAGCTTCCAGTTGAGACCGGCAATGAAACCGTTCAGGATTTCGGCAATACGCCCAGCCCATTCAACCGCGATAGGCCGGAATTTGTTGTTGATCCAGTTGTCAACGACTTCCATAGCGGCATTCAGGCCCTCGGCGACAACTTTACCGACGCCGTACCAGTCGCCGCTCTGCCATGCTTCCTTGAGGCGTTCGATCCAGTCCATGACGGCTTGCGGCAGGTCAATAGGCTGTTCCTCAAAGCCGATCTCAGCACCGCCGCCACCACCGCCGCCGCCGCTTTCGTTCTGCTTGCTTTGGCGGGTAAGCTCATCATAGCCGTACAGCTCCGCATTGAACTTCTTTTGTTCATCGGCGGCATTTGATACCGCTTTTGCATAGTCGTTGGCTTGAGACGCAGCATTGTTTTTCTTGTTCTGCTGGTTAAGCTCGTCGTAGCTGTAGAGCTGTTCGTTGAACTTCTTTTGAGCGTCCGTGGCGTTGCTTACCGCACCGGCAGCATTCGAGGCGTTGGACGCCACCCCGGAATAGCTTCCCGAGGCGTTCTTTGCAACGGTATACGTCCTCCGGCCCCCCAGCGCCGCGAAAACCTGATTTATGACGGTCAGGATCGTATTCAGCAGGTTTAGAAGATACTGCAACACCGGGGCAACCGTTGTTACCAAGCTCCCCAACGCTACGGATATGTTACCGGCTACCTGCTTTGCGCTGTTTTTCAGGCTGGTCATAACCGCGTTGAACTGTGCGGAATATTTTTGTAGGGCAGTCAGGCCCTCCCGGACGTTATTGAAAATGGAGCTGATGAACATACGCTTGATGCGGGTTATCAGCAGCCGTTTCAGGCTTGTCAGAGATCGGACAAGGCTATTCGTGGCAAAAGACGTTTTCTTTGTCTGCGCCGCAAAGGATTTCAGGTTGTTCATCCCCTTTTTAATCCCTTTGGAAACAGCATTGAAGCCGATACGGGCAAGGCGTTTGCCGAGGGTAAGGGCGTGATTGGCAACGACAAGCATCTGTCGGGCAAGCGCCGCCAGTACACCCGCAAAGCGGGTAGTCTTAGGCGTTGCATTGTCCTCGGCATTGCCGACATCCTGAATACCACCGGCAGCGGCTTGTCCCTCGGTATTACCGCTTTCGCCAGTGTCAGCTTGTAGCGCTGCTTCACGGGCCATTGCCAAATCCTGATACTCCGCTTCAAGCCGTTCAAGCGCCTCAAGCTGTTCCGCGTATTTCTGATTCAGCGCGTCGATCTGAACCTGTTCGGTGTCCAGCACATTACCCGCGTCCGCGTCAGTCGCGGCATATTGCAGGGCTTCATCGGTGAATTGATGGATTCTTTGAAGCTCGGCAAAATAGTCGGACAGTTTTGCTTTCTGCTTGTCGATCTGTGCTTCCAGCGCCGCAAGCTGCTTATCGTAGGCGCTGACACTTTTAGCGGCCTCAGCCGATGCCGACGCCTGCGCCTGTGTAGCTCGCTCCGCCGTTTCGCTTATGCCAGCGGTGGATTGCCTCGAACTGGCAATGATGGACTGGAAGATGCTGGAAAAAGAATGCTTCAAGCCTGAACCAATCCGATTGACGACCGACACAAGCCCATTTATCCGCTGCTCAACATCTTTCGATCCCGTATTTACGCCGGAAGAGTCCAAAGTGGTATCAATAATTACAGAACCGTCAGCCATGTGTATTCCTCCTTTCCGTATTTTTGAAGGGGCGACAGCCATGCCGCCCACATATCAGGGCCTATCCCCGCTTGCAAGCCACAACCCACAGGGCAAAGGCCACAAGCAGACCGGGATAAGCGGTCAGCCACCAAAGGCTGTTGAGGTGATGCGCAAGCAGAGCGGGCAGGGCCAGCACCGCCAGCACAACGGCAATCAGGGCAACGGCGAAAATCGCAATCAGCACGCGGGCAATGCGTTCTTCAAGGATCGCTTTGTTCATCATCGTTTCCTCCATTTCGGTGTATTGGCTTCCTGCCTGATCTGTTGGTTGATCTGCTGGAGATTCGCCAGCACGGTAGCGTTTGCGGTGTCCAGCGCGTTTATAACGGCGTTGGCGTAGAAATGCCCATCAGCGGTGACGGCAAACGGGCGAAGCGCCCGGAAAACCTCACTCGACGTTTCAACCCCGCAAACAGTGTCAACCATTGCCTCAAAGTTTTCCGTAAGGTCGGCTATGACAGCAGATGAATGGGCGTCTGTGCCTCGGCCATCCGAGGTTATACCCACCCCATGCAGATGTTCAAGGAAGCCCACAAGGGTTTTCTGAACCGTCGCCGCTCGGGTATGCAGGGCAATGTCATGGGCGACAAAGTACAGTCGCCCGTATTCCCGGCCCGACGTGTCCCTGACGGGGATAAAGGCGAGATTGCTTTCATTGACCTGCATCACCGCTGCGCCTCCCCTCCGGCGTGTAGCTCCGCTTCGGGCATGATGCCCTTCGTTTCCCAAGCCCACTTTGCTTTCCAGAACATAGTACCGATGGTACAGAGTTCTTCACGCGCCGCCTCCAGCTGATCCATCACAGAATCAAATCCTGTAGGGTCAACCCGTCCAACGGCATTTTCAAGGTTGCGAACCCGACAAGCCGCCCGGTAATGTCGCCGTGACAGCTCTTTCAATTCCTCAGGCCATGTGGCACAAAATCCCAAATCTTTCACTTGAAAAATCCTCTCTTCCTCAAACATTGAAGTCACTCCCTGCAATCGTTTATTTGTCCAATTTGTATAGCCGCATAGACGGGCGGTGTGATCGCCCCCGTGTTAGCCCCACGGGGCGGGCTATGTGAAGCGGCCGACGTACAGATAACCACCAACCGCGAAATTTCCTCGTGCGCGTAGAACGTCCATTTATTTGCCTTGCGGTTAACTTTTCCATACAGGTGGAAAAACCTTAACCATTGTTAACCACGGCCTGAATAATGGTGAACAGTGGTTAACTTTTTGCCTGTAGGGGTTAACAATGGTTAAAAAAATACATCAATATTTTGTCTACGCGCGCGCGCGCGAGGAATAATGGTTAACTTCCTTTGCTGTACCGTTCAATAGTTAACCCCCTCTTGTTGCCACGGGATGTTGCGCTGTGTGTCACGATCAGGCTTTCCCGTGTCTGCAATTCCCGCGCCAAACCTCCGTCCAACTTGCGCTTTAGGTCGCCAACCCCGTCAAAAGGTGGAAAACCAAGCACCTTTGAACCGACTGATTGAACATCGTTATAGCTCCAGAATCCACCTGCCGGACGTTCCCGCATGAGGGCTTTGAATACCTTGACAAGCGGTTCCTGCTCGTAGTCGATCCCGGTTTCCCTTCGCTTGCGAACAATCGTCAGGTCGTCGGGGGTCATGGGTGAAAAGCCTGTCCAATGGACGCCGCCCCTGTCTCCAATGGTAAACGCAATGGAGGGGCCTTTAGGTGCATTGCTGCATTTGATATGCACCATCACCTTTTGTCCCGGATGGTTTGGATCGTCGGTCAATTCTAAAATCGAGCGCATAGCTGCTGGAATATCTACACTGCCAAGACTCTTGTTGACAGGGGATTTGTCCCCCCTGTTTTTTGCCATGTGGGAAATGATTAAACAAGCACAATCATGTCTATTGCACATGTCAAACAGCTTTGCCAGCTCAGGACGGGTTTCGTTGGATCGGAACATATCTACTTTCGCTCCAAGAAACGCCTGAAAAGGGTCGAAGATGACTAAACGTGCATTGACAGCAGCTATAGCAGCTTCAACCTCCGGGGAGTTGAAAGTCAACCCTGCTGCGTTCCCCATAAAATGGCATTTGGACAGGTCGGCCCCATTTGCCTCGAGGCGTCCACGTAGTACAGGGAGATCATCTTCGACGGACATTATCAGCACATCCCCCGGTGTAGCTATCTTCATTCCAAGCAACGGGGCTCCGGTTGTGACATGTGCGGTCATGCCCATAGCAGCGGCGGTTTTTCCAGTACCGTTGTCACCTTGAAACAAAGTTCCTTTTCCCCGCTGGAGGTACGGGGCTATAAGCCAGCGCGGCGGCTCGTAGGGGACATCACAGGCTCGTATAAGGTGGGGAATCCCTGCTGTGGTCTGTGTACCTTGCTGGTACTGGTTTGCCATCTTGTATATCGTGCCTGCGTTCCAATTCAGCTTGCTTGCCGCGAATGTGGCCCACTTCTTTTCACATTCCCCGTCGTGGTATCTGCTTGCGTCGGTTTGGCTCCACTGATCCCATACATCCATCGTAGCCCCTGAATTGAATAGAGCTGCCCCAACATGAATCCAATCCTCGTAGTTGACCTTATCGCAGGGAATCTTATTCAGGGCTTCGATAAGGGGCCTTAATTCGTGTTCTTTGATAGCTGCATCAACAGGGTGGGGGTCGCTTGTAGGCCCTCCAGCGCTGCTTTCAGCGCCTTTAGCGTCCGTCTCTACCACATACTTGATGAAGTCATAGACAGCTTCGGTAGCGTGTGCTATGGGGCAAGCAGGGTCAACGAAACGATATACCTTGCCGTTGAAGGTTGACGGGGCCAGCATGATAAAGTCTCCATCGGCCTGAATGTCAATTCCAGAGCCTTTATCTCCATTCGTAGGGGAATGGTGTCCCAGCCCTTCACGATCAACAATGTAAAACATCGTTTCACCGCCTGAGGGCGTCAGCTGCTTAAGCGTCTCAGGCAACAGACCATGAAGAAGCTCCCACCCTTGCCGGGTCAGTATGCCATTAAGGGGCGGGTGCTTCACGTCAAAATCAAGAGCAAGAATAAAGGCGTCCTTGAAAGGTCCCATAACCGCCCCGATGTTGCAGCTTGTGTAGCTGCTTTGCCAGCGCCGTATGATCCCCATGTCGGAGGTGGCCTGATTTCGCCAGTCGGGTATACAGGGGTGTTTCTCCCCCTGAGCAACCGGCGCTATCCGAAACCCCATACCGGCATAGATAGGCGCATTGTCATAAAATACTGCCATAGGTGCGTTCCCCTTATCTACATAGAAATTGCGTCCATATAGGCGTCGATCTTTGAAAAATTCAGAACGACGCGCCGCCCAATTCGGATTGTGGCGTTAGCATCCTCGGCAACCTTACGCATGGTGGGCCGTCCGAGGGCATAACGGGCGCAAGCATCGTCGATGCTGCCGGTCTTTACCTCCGGCCTTTCAGCCAAAGGTTGCGTCTTTCTCTTTTGCATACGAACACCTCCGCGTTTTATTAGGAAGAAGAAACGACCTGCGACAAACGATTTTCGCATAATCGTTTGTCGCAGGTCGTTTCTTCGTGTATTCGGTTATCGTTTGTCGCGTTTCGTCTGTTTTCTTCCTACATCATCATATCACGAAATATCAAATCCGTCAATCCCCCATAAGCACTATATATAGTGAATCAAAACAGGGGGGGGCTTTTTTCCGCATTTGATATAAAAGTGATATAAAACCGCATTTGACAGAGCTTTGAATCACCTGAAAATGCCGTGTTTTCAGGACTTTTTTCACTCCAGCGGCTTCATCGTCGGGAACAGCAGTACGTCCCGGATGCTGTCGGAATTGGTCAGCAGCATCACCAGCCGGTCCACGCCGAAGCCGAGGCCGCCGGTGGGGGGCATGCCGTATTCCAGGGCGTTGACGTAGTCGTAGTCCACCTGGGCGCCGCTGTTGGGATCGAGGCTCTTGCGCTCGGCCACCTGCTTTTCGAAGCGGGCGCGCTGGTCCAGCGGGTCGTTCAGCTCGGAGAAGGCGTTGCCGAACTCGGTGGCGTTGATGAAGTACTCGAAGCGCTCGGTGAACATCGGGTCGTCGGGCTTGCGCTTGGCCAGGGGGCTGATCTCCACCGGGTAGTCGTAGATGAAGGTGGGCTGGATCAGCTTATCTTCAACGTAAGCGTCGAAGAACTCCGCCAGGATCGCGCCCTTCGTGGGGATCTCCGGCAGCTCCACATGGTGCGCCTTGGCGCAGGCAATGGCGTCCTCGTCGCTCTTCCAGTCGGCGAAGTCCACGCCGCTGTACTTCTTTACGGCCTCCACCATGGTCAGGCGCTCCCAGTGGCCGATGTCGATGTCGTTGCCCTGGTAGGGGATCACCAGGCTGCCGCAGACCTTTTGGGTCACGGTCTTCATCATGTCCTCCACCAGGTCCATCATGCCGTGGAAGTCGGTGTAGGCCTCGTAAAGCTCGATGGTGGTGAACTCGGGATTGTGCTTGGTGTCCATGCCCTCGTTGCGGAAGATGCGCCCCACCTCGTAAACCCGGTCCAGGCCGCCTACGATCAGCCGCTTCAGATAAAGCTCCGTCTCGATGCGCAGAACCATATCCATGTCCAGGGTGTTGTGGTGGGTGTAAAAGGGCTTCGCCGCCGCGCCGATCTCAAAGGGCGTGAGGATGGGGGTGTCCACCTCGAGATACCCCCTGCCGTCCAGAAACGCCCGCAGCTCCCTCAGGATGAGGCTGCGCTTGATGAAGGTATCCTTCACCTCGGGGTTCACGATCAGATCGACGTAGCGCTGGCGATAGCGGGTATCGGTGTCGGTCAGGCCGTGAAACTTCTCCGGCAGCGGGTGCAGGCTCTTGGTCAGCAGCGTCAGCTTTCCGGTATGCACGGAGATCTCGCCGGTCTTGGTCTTGAACACCGTGCCCTCCACGCCGATGATATCGCCGATGTCCAGAGCCTTGAAATCCTTATAGGCATCCTCGCCGACGTCGTCGCGCTTGACGTAGATCTGCATCGTGCCGTCCGGGTCCTGGATGCGGGCAAAGCTGGCCTTGCCCATGATGTGCTTGCCCAGTATGCGGCCGGCGATGCGAACGGTCTTGCCCTCCAGCGCGTCGTATTGATCCCGGATCAGGCCGGAGGTGTGGGTGCGGTCATAGGTGGTGATCTCATAGGGATTCCTGCCCTGTTCGATCAGCGTGTTCAGCTTGCCCAAGCGAATGGTGTCCTGTTCGGTAAAGCTCGACGGCGCCTGGTAGGTCTGGGCCATGTTCTCGTTCTCCTCTCGGTGGATGTATATGGGATCGGCAATATCAGCGCTTGCGGATGGAGAGCACCTTCAGCCTGACGATGCCGCCGGGGGTGTTGGCCTCTACGATGTCGCCGACCCTGGCAGGGGGCATGTAATCGCTCTTGCCGGGCTCGCTGCGGCCGATCAGGGCCATGCCGATGGGGGACTCGTTGGAAATGAACAGCTTCGCGGGGTCGGCCTCCGTGAAGCCCACGAGGGTGTATTCGTCCTCCTCGTCGTACTCCATGTCCAGCACGCGCACGACGGTGCCCAGCGCGGCGGTGTTGGAGTCGGCGGAGCTGTCGTCCACGAAGGTGGCGGTGCGCAGCTCGGCCTCGATGCGGGCGATATTGCCGTAGACCTCGGCCTCCTTGGCCTTGGCGGCGTCGTACTCCGCGTTTTCGCTCAGGTCGCCGAAGCCGCGGGCGACCTGGATCTCCTCGGCCACGCGCTTCTTCTCCTCGTTCAACTGGGCCAGCTGTTCCTCCAGCTTCTTCTTATCTGTAAATGTGAGTATGCGGGTGTCTGCCATGGTGAAACCTCCTGGGTGATGGTCCTTTTCCGTCACATGAATTTAGCCGAATAAGAATCGACACTGCGCGAACCTACGCAGTGCCTGCTTATTCGGACCAACGCAATTATACAGCAATCGGTTGGCGTTGTCAACCGCGATACGGCGCAATAATTACAATTAAAACGGGCAGTATTTGCGACGGGAGGCTGCGACAAACTGAAAAGACGCCGCTTTGTCGGAATATTGTCATATTTAGTGCGATTTTTGAACAGCTTTGCGGTTGCAGGCAGAAAACAATATCAGTATAATGACTCCATCTGTATGTATTTCCACAGGAAGGAAGGCACAAAAAATTGGCGACGCGATACCCTTCAGATTATGATAACCGCAGCCGCGTGGAGCCGGGCATCAGCCGCTCGGGCCGAAGCGGCAGTTATTCCGGTCAGCGGCCCCAGAGCCGCGGCGATGCATCCCGTCCGGCCTATTCCGGACAACGCGCCACGGGCGGCCAGCGCCCGCCACAGCGCAGGCCCTCCGGCCAGCGCCCCTCCGGAGGCCAGCGCCCGCCCCAGCGCAAGGGTACCCCGCCCCGCAGAAATAACAGGAGGCGCGCGCCCAACCGGACGCCCCTGTTTGCGGCTCTGGCGGCAGTGGTGGTGCTGGTGTTGGTGCTGGTCATCGTCAAGCCCTTTGGCAGGCGCGGCAATGACGCGGTGACGGACAACGTCGCGATTCCGGCCTCCAACGCGGTGACGAACGATGTTTCCGCGCCAACCTCCGACGCATTGCTCTCGCAGAGCAGCGAAGAGGACGGGGAAACCCCGCAATATGATAACATCGCCGACAAGCTGGCCGACGCCGATTACGACGTGGGCAGCCTTTCCG
>ODAI014435083.1_pt1 | contig 15354 bp, 12 predicted proteins | sample 1539321 | NCBI WGS metagenome assembly ODAI01 (sample SAMN02144231, study PRJEB22623) | gut metagenome | biome: sheep rumen | host: Ovis aries | place: New Zealand
CCACCCCCGACGAGAACGAACAGGCGTTGACAACCGCGTATGAGTTTGTGAAAGAGACAACCCCACCCCAACCCTCCCCACAAGGGAGGGAGGAGGAAACGCCTCAAGCCTAAATGACTCAATCGTAAAAAGTAAATAAATGGTAAATAATTATGACATTTGCTAATCCGGGATATTTATTTTTGTTACTGCTGCTGATACCGATCATCGAATGGTATGCGTATGAGTTACGTAAGAGCGATGCGAGCGTGCAGATATCCGACACGAGCGTGTTAGCAGCACAGCCCAAGAGTTGGCGTATATGGATGCTGCATGTACCGTTTTTGCTTCGCGTGGCAGTAGTGACGCTGCTGAGTTTGGCATTGGCACGTCCGCAGTTGACGAACCGCTGGTCGAGCGAAAGCACCGAAGGAATTGATATTATGATGGCGCTCGATATATCGGGTACTATGCTGGCGGAGGACTTGAAGCCGAACCGTCTGGAGGCCGCCAAACAAGTAGCATCGGATTTCGTGATTGCACGGCCGAACGACCAGATCGGTCTGGTAGTGTTCGCAGGAGAGAGTTTCACACAGTGTCCGCTGACGACGGATCACGCGGTGTTGGTGAACTTGTTCAAATCCGTGGAGTACGGCATGATCGAAGACGGAACGGCCATCGGTTTAGGTCTTGCGAACGCTGTCAACCGAATGAAAGACAGCCAAACGAAATCGAAAGTGGTTATTCTGCTGACCGACGGTAGTAATAACCGCGGAGACATAGACCCGCAGACAGCCGCGGAGATTGCCAAGACATATGGAATACGTGTTTATACGGTGGGTGTGGGCAGTTACGGACAGACCCGTGTGCCGGTGAACACGCCTATGGGTCGTCAGTATGTGACGATGGATTCGGAGTTTGACGAGGGGACGTTGCGGAACATCGCCAACATCACTGGCGGTCAGTATTTCCGCGCTACCGATAACGGCAGTTTGAAACGAATTTATGAGCAGATAGACCAGTTGGAGAAGACCAAACTGCGTGTGCGCGAGTACGCCAAACACACAGAGAACTTTGTGCCGTTCCTCATTGCGGCTGTGATTTGCTTGCTGTTAGAAGTGATTTTACGGTACTTTGTGCTACGCACAATCAGTAATTGATAATTGATAATTGATAATTATGTTTCGTTTTGCAAATATAGAAGTATTGTGGCTTTTGGCGAGTGTACCGGCATTTGCTTTCGCATTTTGGGCCTATACGCGCCATAAGAGACGTCAATTGGAGGAGTTCGGTGACGCAGCGTTGATGGAACAGTTGATGCCGAACGCAAGCCGTGTGCGACCGGTTGTTAAGTTCAGTATTGTGTTGTTGGCTTTGACGCTGCTGATCATCTCGGCGGCACGTCCGCAGTTCGGTCAGAGCGAACGGACCGAGAAGAGGCAAGGTATAGAAGCCATCGTGGCGTTAGATATCTCCAACTCGATGCTCGCGGAAGATGTTGCCCCGAACCGTTTGGAGCGCGCCAAACAGATGTTGAGCAAGCTGATGGACAACATGGTGAACGACAAAGTGGGTTTAGTTGTTTTTGCCGGCGATGCGTTCATTCAGTTGCCTATTACCTGCGACTACGTTTCGGCGAAGATGTTCCTTAACACGATCAAGCCGGATCTGATCAAGACGCAAGGAACGGCGATCGGTCAGGCGTTAAGCACGAGTATCCGTTGTTTTGGGGAACAGAGCGATGCGAGCCGGGCGATCATCCTTATCACCGATGGCGAAAACCACGAGGACGACGCCGTAGCTGTAGCCCAAAAAGCCAAGGAAATGGGTATCCGCGTGTTGGTGGTGGGTATCGGTAAGCCGGAAGGAAGTCCTATTCCTCTGCCGGGCACAAACAACTACCGCAAGGACAGAAACGGCAATGTGGTGGTAAGCAAACTGAACGAAGAGATGTGCCGCGAGATCGCACAAGCCGGAGGCGGTATCTATGTGCGTTGCGACAACAGCAACACCGCCACCAAGGCGATTCAGAAAGAGTTGGACAAACTTGGCACACAGGAGATCGAGACACAGGTTTATACCGACTACAATGAGCAATTCCAGAGCTTTGCGCTCATGGCGTTGTTGTTGCTTGTCATTGATTTCTTCATTTTCAACAGGAAGAACAAATCGTTAACCAAGTTAGATATATTCGGGGAGAAAGAATAAAAAGTGAGTAACCCCACCCCTGCCCTCCCCACAAGGGAGGGAGAGGAGGGAGAAGAAAATAAAAAAGCTATGATTAGAAAGATATATAGTATATTAGTATTGCTGATCTCATTTAGCGCAACGGCTTTCGCGCAGAAGGAAGCGGGCGATGTACGTAGCGGAAACCGCGAGTACAGAAAACAGAATTACGTAGAGGCGGAAGTGGACTACCGTCGTGGTTTGGAGAAGAACAAAGACGGTTACGAGGCACATTACAACCTCGGCGATGCGCTCTTCAAACAGGACAAGTACGCCGACGCACAGGCTGAGTTTGAGACAGCGGCAAAAATGTTGGACAAGAAAAAGGACAAAGAGCGCTACTCGAAGTCAATGCACAACATCGGTAACTGCGCCTTTGCCCAACAGCAGTACGACCAAGCCGTTGCGGCTTATCAGGAATCGCTGCGGGCTAATCCGAGCGACAATGATACACGATACAATCTGGTCAAAGCGATGGAGATGTTGCAACAGCAACAACAGCAACAGCAGCAACAACAGCAAAATCAAGATCAGAAGAAAGATCAGCAACAACAGCAGCAACAGCAGCAGCAACAGCAGCAACAGCAGGAACAACAAAACCAAGATCAGCAAGAACAGCAGCAAGAGCAGAACGAAGACCAAATGGACAAAGAGACCGCTGAGCAGATCTTGCAGGCTTTGGAACAGGACGAACAAGATACACAAGAGAAGTTGCAGCGGCAGCAGGGTAAGAAACGTCGCGTAGAAAAAGAATGGTAATAAATTTGCTTTTTCTTGAAATCTTTGGCTTTTCGGTTCGGTCATTATGCCCGCATAACTCCCTCACCGGAAAAACCAAATCTTCTCAAGAAAAAATCAAATTTTAAGAATTACAATATATGAAAAAGATATTATCCATATTCGTATTCATCGGCATCGCACTGAGTGCGTTTGCCGATGGTGTGGTATTTAAGGCTACCGCGCCAAGTCAGGTGATCGTGGGTAAGCCGTTTCAGTTGACCTATACGGTCAATCAGCGAAGCCGCGACCTTCGTGCACCGGAGTTCACGGATTTCGATGTACTGAGCGGTCCGTACACTTCAACGAGCAGTAGTACTTCGTTCGTCAACGGCAAACGCACCTCGTCTTACGAGCAGACCTATACGTACATGCTCATGGCTCGTACGGCAGGTACCTTCACCATCGGTCCGGCGACCATCAAAGCGGACGGCGAGCAAGTGCAGTCCAACGGTGTCCGTATCCAAGTGTTGCCGGAGGATGAACAGACACCCCCATCACAGACCTCGCAACAAGGGAGGGGGCAAGGCGGACAAAGCAGCCAGAGCGCGCAGAGCAGTTCGTCCGGAGCTGTTAACTCGGAGAACCTCTTCGTGCGGACAATTGTGAGCAAAACGAGAGTACATGAGCAAGAGGCGTTGATGGTCAGTTACAAGCTGTATTTTGCAGGCGTGGATGTAGCGCAGTTGACCAATAACACCAAGTTGCCGGAGTTCACGGGCTTTCTGAAACAGGAGTTGGAGCAAGGCGAGATCCAGACCGAGTTGGAGCACTACAACGGCCGTAATTATCAGACGGCGGTGCTTTACCGCACAGTACTCTACCCTCAGCACTCGGGCGAGATCAAGATCGACCCGGCGCATTTCGAGGCGGTGCTCCGTGTACAAGTACAGCAACGCGCGCGGTCTATTTTTGATGATTTCTTCGGCACTTATACAAACGTGACGAAGATGCTGACGGCTCCGGGCGTGACGATTCATGTGTCTGCGCTGCCCGGTGGCAAGCCGGCAGGTTTCTCCGGCGGTGTGGGAAAATTCACGATGACACCTTCTATCTCGCAGACCGAAGTACAAGCGAACGAAGCCATCACCATCAAATTGGATATCAGCGGTTCCGGAAACATGAAACTGCTCAAGACCCCGGCGATCGACTGGCCTGAAGGTTTTGAGCCGTATGATCCGAAAGTGACGAATAATTTCAAGACCACCACTTCGGGCATGAGCGGTACAAAGTCCATTGAGTACTTGGCTATTCCGCGTAACGGCGGCGAATACACGATTCCGGCACTGCATTTCAGCTATTTCGACATAGAAGAGAAAAAATACAAGACCCTTTCGACACCGGAATATACGGTGAAAGTGAAACGCGGCGCGAATGAGTCTTCGGCATCGGGAGCACAGCCTTCTGCCGTGGTTTATCACGCACAAAAGGAAGATATCAAACAGCTCGGAACGGATATCCGCTACATCAACACGAGACCATTGCAGAAGAATAAAAAATCCCAATTGGGCTTTATCCATTACCAATATATTTGGTTATGGTACGTCATTCCGTTGCTGATAGCCATCATTCTGCTGATTGTCTTGCGTCGTCAGATCAAGGAGGCATCGGACATCAACCGCGTACGTTACAAACGCGCGAACAAAGTAGCTCAGAAACGTCTGAAAGCCGCAGCGTCGGCACTCAAGGCGAACGATTCGAACGCTTTCTACGCGGAGATCGAACGCGCCGCATGGAGTTATCTGAGCGACCGTCTCTCTATTCCGACCGCAGATCTGAACAAGGAGAATATCGCCTCAATTTTGCGTCAGAAAGGCGTGAGCGACGAACTCATCAAAGAGGTGATGGATGTGTTGTCCACCGCCGAGTTTGCACGCTATGCCCCCGCAACCGATCACACTATGGACGACCTGTATCAGGCGACCACGAATTTAATTAACCATTTGGAAGATCAGAAGATATGAAATCAATGAATAACTTTGGTATATCGGTATATCGATATATCGTTATATCGATTTTTTGCATCAGCAGCGCGCTCACTTCTGCGCAAGATGCTTTTGAAACCGCTAATACCGCTTATGCGGACGGACGATACGAAGAGGCGACAGAATTGTATCAGTCGCTCCTTGACGAGCAACCGGACGCGACGCTGTATTACAATTTAGGCAACGCGCGTTTCAAGCAAGGCGAGTTGTCGCAGGCTATCTTGAATTACGAGCGCGCCTTGCGTCTGAAGCCGAACTACAAGGACGCGAAATACAACCTCGCATTTGCGCAAAGCCGCATTGTGGATAATATCAAAGAGCAGGATTTCTTCCTCTCCTCCTGGGCTCGTGCATTGCGAAATACATTGAGTGAACCCAAATGGTTTATGATTTCTATTGTGCTGTTTATCTTAGGTTTGGCTGGCATACTGCTTTTCCTTTTAGGCCGCGAGCCGTGGGTGCGCAAGAGTGCTTTCCATACAGCATGGATCGCCCTTCTTTTCTCACTTATCACGGGCCTCAACGGTTTGTCGCTGCATAATAGAGATACCCTGCGCAATGAGGCTATCATCACACAGGGTATCGTTAATGCGAAGTCTTCTCCAGACCGCTCCGGGACCGACCTTTTCACCCTTCACGAGGGAACCAAAGTGACGATCCACGAGAGCTTAGGGGACTGGGTTAACGTGCGCGTCGGGTCGAACGAGGGTTGGATTCGGTTGTCGAACCTTGAGAGGATCTAGTGCCCGAAGTGCTACGGGTCGTGGAAGTGCTTGTCCGCGTGTTCGTAGTGCCGGAAGAACGGGTGTTAGATGACGACTCACGTTTTACAGTAGTAGTACGGCCGGTAGAATCGGTTTTTCGAATAGTGGTGCTTGTAGTACCACTTTTCTTTACTTTGGTATCTACCGTAGTGACCGGCGTACGGGTCGTAGTCTTCGTTGAAGTTGTTGTTTTGCTCTCAGCCTGACGTGTGGTAGTAGTACCCGTTTGACGCGTGGTAGTCGTACTTGTCTGGCGTGAGGAAGTACCGGTAGTGGTCGTAGTGGTGGCTTGACGCGTAGTGGTCGAACCGGTCTGACGCGTTGTAGTCGTGCCGGTTTGACGGGTCGACGCTCCTGTATTCGTGCTTGTCTCCGCATTGGAAGAAACCACACGGCGGAGCTGACCTGCGTTATTGACCTGAACGGTCGGATTATTCGCCACGATCGTACGCGTACGACGCTCAAAGGACTGATCCGGGTATTGATTCTGGTAGTCGCGGCGGGCGTACGGCTGTGTCATTTGGCTATACCCGTTGTAATACGGCGAAGTCGGGTAATCGCAGTGGTGGCAATAGATATTATTGGTCATATACGTCGTTACATATGCCTGATAGTGGTTCAAATAAACCGGTTGCGGCCGCGTGTAATAGGACGGATAATTGCCATAATAATACGGCGACGACCAAGTAGCATAATTAGGTCTGCCATACACATCCCACATCGGCGGACGTTTTACGAAAACCGGACGCACTATATAGTTACGGCCATACATATAAGCATCGCCGATGACCTCCACAAACAACACATCGGGACGATGTTCCGCCACCAATGTAGCTACATCCTGGAACACCCCGGGAGCGAGACAAGCCTGAATGAGACAGGCGTTGTAATATCCGCTGCGGGTCTCGATAACACGCAGGTAATCAATAAATCCATCGCGGTTCAAATCCAAGTTATTGATCATATAGCGGCTGGAGTTCAAGAGCATCTCAAACTCGCTGACACTGCGGCTCTCAGCAAAAGCAGCCGCCACAGCGTTCAGATCCAGATAGAAACAGGGATCGGAACTGTAGTTCGTTACCTTGACGGTAGTTACGGTAGTCGTTTTCGGCGCCGGCGAAGTGACGGTGGTTGAATACACCGTCTGCGCCGGAACCACTGTCTCCACCGTAGGAACTACCGTGCGGATCCGCGTGACCAAACAACTGCTCAGCATCACAGCTGAAAGGGATAATAAAGCTAATTTCTTCATAATTTATTCACTCTACGCTATTAACTATTCATTTACAGCGTTTTCGCCACTTCGATTTCCTCGAAGGATTCGAGAATATCGCCAACTTGCAGATCATCGTACGCTTTCAGGCTCAAACCGCATTCGGTATTCACACCAGCCTCTTTGATATCATCCTTCACGTGTTTGAGAGATGCCAATTCGGCGGTCTTGATCACAATACCGTCGCGGATGACACGCACTTTATTACCACGTTTGATCTTGCCTTCACGCACAATACATCCTGCTATGGTACCCACTTTGGAGATATGGAAAGTTTGCAGCACCTCGAGGGTAGCGGTCACTTCCTCTTTCACCTCCGGCGCCAACATACCTGCCATGGCATCTTTGAGCTCGTTGATAGCGTCATAGATGATGGAGTAGATGCGGATATCGACCTCCTCCTGCTCTGCCATCTTACGGGCGGTACCGGTCGGACGCACGTTGAAACCGACGATGACCGCATCAGAAGCCGCAGCGAGCATGACATCGCTATCCGAAATAGCACCGACAGCGCCGTGGATGACATTGACCTGGATATTCTCTGTGGATTGCTTGATCAACGAATCCTTGAGCGCCTCAACAGATCCGTCCACATCGGCTTTGATGATGATATTGAGCTCTTTGAAGTCTCCGATAGCCATACGGCGACCGATTTCCTCGAGACCTATATGTTTCTTCGTACGGATCGATTGCTCGCGTTGCAGTTGTTCACGTTTGTTCGCTATCTCGCGTGCCTCCTGTTCCGTCGGCAGTACGTTAAACTCATCACCTGCCTGCGGAGCGCCATTCAGACCGAGGATCGAACATGGCTCACCCGGACGTACCTCCGTGATTTTCTGTCCGCGCTCGTTGAACATCGCTTTGATACGGCCATGGAAAGTACCTGCCAGCACGATGTCGCCCATATGGAGTGTACCGTCCTGAACGAGAAGCGTAGCTACATATCCGCGACCTTTATCCAGCGAGGACTCGATAACCGAACCTTTCGCACGACGTTTGGGGTTTGCTTTGAGGTCCAACATCTCTGCCTCGAGGAGTACTTTCTCCAAGAGTTCATAGACGCCGTCACCTTTCTTCGCGGATATTTCCTGACATTGGTATTTACCACCCCAGTCTTCCACGAGGATATTCATGTTCGATAGTTGCTCACGGATCTTATCGGGGTTCGCACCGGGTTTGTCCACTTTGTTGATAGCGAATACCATCGGTACACCTGCAGCTTGCGCGTGGTTGATCGCCTCGACAGTCTGCGGCATGACCGCATCATCGGCAGCGATGATGATGATTGCTATATCCGTCACTTTCGCACCACGTGCACGCATAGCGGTGAAGGCGGCGTGACCCGGCGTATCGAGGAAAGTAATATGCTGGCCGTTCTTCAACTTGACGTTGTAAGCACCTATATGCTGGGTGATACCACCTGCCTCGCCGGCGATGACGTTCGCGTTACGGATGTGGTCGAGCAACGAAGTCTTACCGTGATCGACGTGACCCATTACGGTGACTACCGGGCAGCGCGGCTCGATATCTTCCTCGTTCACCACTTCGTCGGCATTGATTTCCTCCACCACTTTCGCGGAGACGTATTCGGTCGTGAAACCGAACTCTTCCGCCACGAGGTTGATGGTCTCAGCGTCCAGACGCTGGTTGATGGAAACGAACAGACCGAGGGACATACAGGTACCGATGATCTTGTTTACCGGCACATTCATCATGTTCGCCAGATCATTGGCAGTCACGAACTCGGTCAGTTTCAGCACTTTGGACTGCTCCTGTGCCTCCATCATCTCCAATTCGTGCTTCTCGCGCTCCTGCTCACGGCGCTCACGCTTATACTTGGAGGTGTTGCTCTTGTTCTGCTTTTGCGAAAGGCGGCTCAGCGTCTCTTTCAAAGCCTTATCTACCTCTTCCTGCGTAGCCTCACGAGGTTGGTTTTTCTTGTTTTTCTTACCGGCTTGATTCCGTTTGTCGTTCGGATCTACTTTCGCAGCATTGTTCTTGATGCGCTCGCGTTTACGGCGTTCCGCCGCAGCCGCTTGTTGCTGTTCATGTTGTGCCTGCTGCTCGCGTTGACGTTCCTCACGCTCTTTGCGTTTCTGTTCTTTGGTTTTCTTAGCCGGACGTGTAGAGGTGTCGATTGCATCCAAGTCAATTTTTCCTAACACCTTGGGTGCATTCTTCAGTTGCGGTTTACCGAGTGTAAAGATTTCGGGTTTTGGTTTCGCCGGAGCAGTCGGAGTTGCCTGAGCTACCGGTTTGGCTGCTTTAGCCAGTTCAGCCTCTTTGGCTTTTTCAGCAGCCTTCGCCGCTTCTTCCTGTTTCTTTTTCGCCTCTGCCTCTTCCTGTGCTTTTTTAGCCGCTTCAGCAGCCTCTGCGGCTTTCTTGGCTTCCTCTTCTGCCTTGCGAGCCGCCTCACGTTTGGCAGTTTCTGCCGCTCTGCGAGCCGCTTCAGCCTCTTCTTTCGCACGTTTGGCAGCCTCAGCCGCAGCTCTCTCCGCCTCTTCTCGAGCCTGACGCTCAGCCGCTATGCGGTCAGCCTCGATCTTAACTGCCATGTCCTTATTGAACTCTTTGGCCAAAAGCAGATAGAGGTCGTCGTCTATGCGCACGTTCGGGTCAGATTCGATGGTATGACCATGTTTCTCACACCAGGATGTGAGGGTAGCCATACCGATATTTAACTCTTTACAAGCTTTAATTAATTTTATTGCCATACGCAAACGGTGTTTGTTTATCCTCCGCACCGTCGGAGGGGTTAAGGGTTAGACTTAATCGTTTTCAAATTCCGCAGCCAGGATTCGGAGCACATCATCGATTGTCTCCTCCTCCAAGTCGGTCAGTTTGAGCAACTCTTCCTTGCTCTTAGCCAACACGTCTTTTGCGGTGTCGAGGCCAACGGCTTTCAGCGCGTCAATGACCCATTGGTCGATTTCATCGTTGAACTCATCCAGATAAATATCGTCCATATCCTGCTCATTGATCTCGCGGTAAACGTCGATCTCGTATCCGGTCAGCATGGAAGCCAGCTTGATGTTGTATCCGCCTTTACCGATAGCCAAGCTCACCTCTTCAGGCTGCAAATAGACCTTTGCGGACTTAGCCTCTTCATCGATCTCCATGCTGGAAATCTTAGCCGGAGAGAGTGCGCGCTGGATATAGAGGTTGATGTTCGGGGTATAGTTGATCACATCGATGTTCTCGTTGCGCAATTCGCGTACGATACCGTGAATACGTGCGCCCTTCACACCCACACATGCGCCTACCGGGTCGATACGGTCGTCAAACGTCTCTACGGCTACTTTGGCACGCTCACCCGGAATACGGGCGATTTTCTTGATAGCGATCAGACCTTCTTTCACCTCCGGCACCTCCTGCTCGAACAGACGTTGCAGGAACAGCGGAGCTGTACGGCTCAGAATGACTTTCGGGTTTTGGTTCTTGTTCTCCACCTGTACCACCACGGCGCGGATAATATCCCCTTTGCGGTAGTAGTCCGTCGGGATTTGGTTTGCTTTCGGGAGATAGAGTTCGTTGCCATCTTCGTCCAAGAGCAGCATCTCGTTTTTCCACACCTGATACAATTCGCCGGAAACGATTGTGCCCATCATCTCTTTGTATTTCTGGTATAGGCTCTCCTTCTGGAGCTCCAGGATCTTGGATGCCAAAGTCTGACGGAGGTTCAGGATCATACGACGACCGAAAGAGGACATTTCCACTTTATCCGTTACCTCCTCGCCGATTTCTGCCTCATCGTCCAGTTTGAGAGCATCGCTCAGAGCGATTTGGGTCTCGGGGTTAGCTACATCGTCATCCTCCATTACCAGACGGTTACGATAGATTTCCAGGTCACCTTTGTCCGGGTTAACGATCACGTCATAGTTAGCGGCATTGCCGTACATTTTGGTGATCACGCTGCGGAACGAGTCTTGCAATACATTGATAAACGTTTGTTTGTCAATTCTTTTGAAGTCCTTGAACTCCGAAAAAATGTCAATTAAATTGACGGATTCTTGTTGTTTAGTTGCCATAAAAATATTTATTCATTTAATTTTCTTTACTTAGAACTTGAGGTCGTAGCGTACGTATTTCGGTTCGTTGTACCGCCAGGTATGCGTCACGATTTGGGTTTCTTTGCGTTTCTTGCCTTCCACCGCCACTTTCTCCTCGCAATCCACCGAGAACGTCTCCTCGTCCACAGAAACGAGCTGCCCGCGGAATTTCTTACCGTCCACCAGCGCTTCCACATCATGCCCGAGGTTTTTCTCAAACTGCATCCTGGTCTTGAACGGATCGGTCAGGCTCACAGAACCCACTTCCAAAGAATAATCAATGGGGGTTTGGTCCAGTTTCTCCACCAGATAGCGATTCAGCTCCGCGCAGAAATCCACATCCACGCCTGCCAGACGGTCCACTTCCACCAAAATGTCATTTCCGGCAGACACATTCAGCGTGATCAACTCATAATCCGTATCCTTTAGATACGCTTCGATCCATTCTTTTAATTGCTCTTTTAACATTGTTTGAAGTTGTTTGATGTTGTTTGAAATGGTTTGAAGTTGTTAGCCTTTCCAACCATTTTGTAACGCGTGAGGGAACTCCTTTCGGGGTCCCCTCAATCAATTCACGGTGCAAAGGTACTAAAAATTTCTGATATAACCAAATTTTTCTGCAAAAAAATTCAAATATATTTGCGTATGTGCTATTTTTATTGTATCTTTGCACAAAATTTAACAAAAATACACTATCATGAACCGAGACACAGAGATTTTTGACATCATCCGCCGTGAGCGGGAACGTCAGACCAAAGGCATTGAATTGATAGCCAGCGAGAACTTCGTCAGCGACCAGGTGATGGAGGCGATGGGCAGTGTGCTGACCAACAAGTACGCAGAGGGTTATCCCGGTCACCGCTACTATGGTGGCTGCGAGGTGGTGGACATCGCGGAGAACATCGCACGGGACCGGCTGAAACAGCTCTATAACGCCGAGTATGTGAACGTACAACCGCATAGCGGTGCGCAGGCGAACATGGCGGTATTCATGGCATGCCTCAAAGCAGGCGATACGTTCATGGGGCTTAATTTGAGTCATGGAGGCCACCTCAGTCATGGCTCAGCCGTTAATTTCAGCGGACTGATGTTCAACGCCATCGGTTACGACCTCAACGAGGAGACGGGGCGTGTGGACTACGATGATCTGGAGCGCAAGGCGCGCGAACACAAGCCCAAACTGATCATTGCCGGTGCCAGTGCCTACAGCCGCGAATGGGACTACGCACGTATCCGCCGGGTAGCCGATGAGATCGGCGCTATCTTCATGGTCGATATGGCGCACCCTGCCGGACTGATCGCTGCGGGGCTCTTGGAGAACCCGCTCAAGTTCGCTCATATTGTCACCAGTACGACCCACAAGACCCTCCGTGGTCCGCGAGGAGGAGTGATCCTGATGGGTAAAGATTTTGACAACCCATGGGGCAAGACGACGCCGAAAGGGGAGATCAGGAAGATGTCCGCCCTACTCGACTCGGCTGTTTTCCCGGGCACACAAGGAGGACCTCTGGAGCACGTCATCGCAGCCAAAGCGGTTGCTTTCGGCGAAGCGCTCACCGAGGATTTCAAGGTTTATCAGCGTCAGGTACAGAAGAACGCGGCGGTCATGGCGCAGGCGTTCATGGATAAGGGTTACAAAGTGATCTCCGGCGGTACGGACAATCACTCCATGCTCATTGATCTGCGTACCAAATACCCGGATTTGACCGGTAAGGTAGCCGAACAGGCATTGGTTTCGGCGGACATCACCACCAATAAGAACATGGTGCCCTTTGACAGCCGTTCGGCATTCCAGACGAGCGGTCTGCGTTTCGGAACACCGGCTATTACAACCCGTGGACTGAAAGAGGACAAGATGGGGTGGATCGTTGAGTTGATTGACCGGGTGCTCCGGGACCCGACGAGCGAAGCGGTTGTCGCCTCCGTGCGTGCAGAGGTCAACAAAGAGATGAACCGGCATCCGCTCTTTGCTTGGTAAAAACAAACATACCGGCACAAAAAAAACGTCCCGAAAGGACGTTTTTTTGATACCATGAACTATATTATTCACTCTTTTTTTTACGGAAATGATTCGGTGTGAGTCCCGTATGTTTCTTCGTATATTGGCAGAAGAAACTGGCATTGGGGAACTCCATCACTCTGGCGATTTCGTGTATCGGTTTCGTGGTATTATGGAGATAATGCTTGATCTCCGAGACGGTCACATCGGCTATCCATTCTCCGGCAGCCTTACCGCTACGCTCTTTGCAAATCTCGGATAAGTACTTCGGCGTGATACCCAACTGCTGAGCGTACCATTGTACTTCGCGCTTGTGGGGGTATTGTTGCAGCAGTTTGGTGAACTCACGGAAAGTGTAGTCGCTTTGGTTAACCGAGTTGCGATAATCATCATTATTATCGATCACTGCTAATTTATCCAGATAATTGAGTATCTCCATCGCTGCGCCACGGGCAATGAGCATCCGGATCTGCTTGCGGTATTCGGTCTGATTATCTTGCAATTGGAGTTGAAGCAAATGGAAGTACGTATTCAGAAAATCTACCGAGATTGCGTTAATGGCAAAAATGGGGTTTTTCTTGAGATATTCCAATTTCGCCCACCAATGCGGTTCAACACGCATGTGGTCGTGCATAATCGTTTCAAAGACGGAGGTACTGATCGTAGCCTGTTTGAACTTCAAATCCGGGGAGAGCTCGTAGGGACCTAATTTAAAATTGAAATCCGGCACACGAACAAACAGTTCACCGGCATTGATTCGAATCATTTTACCATGGAAATAAACATCCAGATAACCTGCCTCACAATAGATAACGGACATCGTAGCAGTATTACTGGTACGGGTTTCGCGGCACACACGGAAACCATCCGGATCGTCCGTTAGGAAGAGATTGTCAGTAAATAGTGTCATGGCTTCAAATTGTATTTATTTGTTGTTAAAAAAATCAAAAGATTGATTTTGTGGGTGCAAAATTACAATTTTTTTTGCACATATGCAAATTTTTTTTACTTTTTTTTGCTTATTTGGCTTTTTTTTTGTAATTTTGCACCAAAAATTGATTATTGACATGAAAAAAGTATTATTTTTTGGCTTTATGCTCCTCGCGCTGGTCAGTTGCGGGAAGAGTAGCGACCGTCTCTTGACATCGGCTACAGGAAGTATTTATGAGTGTCTCGTAGTAAGCCCGGCGGCAGTGAAAGAACCCGTTTGCTCCGTCATGGGAGCAGACATGTACGGTTTGCCGCAGATGGAAGCGTATTTCACCGTCTCGCATGTCACGCCCGCGCAGTTTGACGATCTCTTCAAAGCTACGCGCAATATTCTCTTTGTGGACATCAATCCCGAGAAATACACGCAGCTCAAAGTGCTCAAATCGCGCGACAACTGGTCCAAACCGCAGGCATATATCCGTATTCAGGCGCCGAACGAGGAGGCGTTTGTGAATTATTGGAAGGAGCAAGGTGAAGCCGTCCGCGAATGGTTTGTACGCGAGGAATTGGCGCGTCAAACGGCTTTCTATCGCGCGAATACCAATAAGGACGCGCGCGCGATACTCAAACAACAGGGATATGACCTCCTCATTCCCGAGGACTTTATGCTCATTAAAAATGAAAAATTAAAAATTGAAAATTACGACGATTCCGTTCAGGTTCTCTGGTGTTGCAACAACAAAGGTCCGATGCGCAAAGACATCGTGGTCTATACCCTCCCCTATACCGACAGGGAGCAGTTCTCCAACGCCTCCATCATCGCTATGCGTAATGCCGTGTTAGGTCAACTCGTCACCGCGCAAGTAGAGGGCAGCCACATGGGAACGGAGTTCAAACATTCCCCGCCGCTAACCCGTTCTGTGCCGGCACTGCGTGACACGGTAGGCGGGTTCTACGCCATGGAGACACGGGGATTATGGAAGATCCTGGACGGCGAAGCGATGGGAGGTCCCTTTGTGTCGCTCACCCGTTTGGACCAAGTGAACGGACGCGTTGTTACCGCAGAAGCTTTCCTCTTTGCTGCGGGACAAAAGAAACGCAATGCACTACGGCAGATTGAAGCTATTCTCTATACGCTCCAAATGCCGAATGAGCAATAAAAAAGCGCCGATCGGCGCTTTTTTTTGTTTGAAATGGTTTGAAGTAGTTTGAAGAAGCTTCGCTTCGTTTGAAGTTGTTAACCATGTCAAACAAAGTCAAACGATGTCAAACAATTTTCAAACAAAAAAAGCGCCGATCGTCGCTTTTTTGTTTGAAATGGTTTGAAGTAGTTTGAAGAAGCTTCGCTTCGTTTGAAGCTGTTAACCATGTC
>ODAI010175434.1_pt1 | contig 15353 bp, 13 predicted proteins | sample 1539321 | NCBI WGS metagenome assembly ODAI01 (sample SAMN02144231, study PRJEB22623) | gut metagenome | biome: sheep rumen | host: Ovis aries | place: New Zealand
TCTCAAGCTGGCGCTCGATGGCACGGCGGTTGACTGCCGCACCGAGGCATCCGAGGTCGTGGTGCATGCACACGCCCTGTATCTGAAGGGGCTGACCATTGAGGAGGAAGCCGTCAGGCGTAAACTGAGCCTTGCGGAAGCCAACCGTGGTGTGGTAGCCACCATATCCCCCCGGAGTTTGAACATAGAAAGAGCCAGCGCCATAAGCAGCCATACTGATAGCGCCGCCTAAGATACCGGCTACGGTAGCGAGACCGCTGCCGTTAGGCACGAGCATCGTCGTCACGTTATACACGTTAGGGTTCCTGGTGTTCCATAGAGGTACGTTCTGGAGCACGTGTGTCTGCACGACCACTGCCGTGTCGTGCGGCTGGACGGTGACGAACTTGATGTCCGTGGAGGACTTGAATGAACTGTTCTCACGCCTGAGGTCATGCACTACACCGATAGTGGCACGGCGGTCAGACTCGTTGACGACGGACGTGCGGTACGTAATCATGCACCTTCCTGCCTTCTGTCTGCCTCGCTTGTCAGGCTTCGAGATGTCGTTCAGGGAGTAAGTGACCTGCACGCCGTCATGTGCGATATGGACTGACTTGTAGCGTGAGAGCCACACGTTGCGGTAGATGCCGCATCCCGAGTACCATCGTGAGTTAGGCTGTTCGGTGTTGTCCACGCGCACCTCGATGGTATTATCCTCGCCAAGCGGTGTGAGGTAAGGCGTGATGTCGAATCCGAACGACGCGTAGCCGTAAGGACGTGTGCCCACGAGCTTGCCATTGACAAAGACCGTGGCATCCATATACACGCCGTCGAAGTCGAGGCGGAAGTGCATGCCCTTGTCATGCCTGGCATCGGTGCTGAACGTCTTGCGATACACGCCCAGTCCGCCAGGCAGTGCACCGCCGCCCGTTCCGCTCGGATTCTTCCAGTCGAACGGACCACGTATTGCCCAGTCGTGGGGCAAGGTGACACTCTCCTCCTCGCCACCATTGAGCGAGAAGGTCCACCCATCATTGAAGGAAATGCGTGAAAGACTCTGAGCCGACACGCCGAGACAGAGCAGCAGGAGAGATGTAATAATAAAGCTACGAAAAAACATATTGAAAATAAATAACGGCCCCCTCCTGACCTCCCCGTGGGGGAGGAGAAGGAGATACCATGAATGAATTGTGACGTTTACCGACGGTCCCCACCCGACCTCCCCGTGGGGGAGGAGAAGGAGATACCATGAATGAATTGTGACGTTTACCAATGGTCCCCACCTTGCCTTCCAGAAAGACCAACCACACTATTCCCTATAGGGATGGAGCTGAGTTTCCAAGGATGAATTGCGACGTTCCCCTCCCCAACGGGGAGGACGGGAGGGGGCCGTATGGCTATATAGTTATGGTGAGTTTAGTACCGTCATACCTTACCTCCATGCCCTTGGCTTCGGGGTCGTAAGGCTGCACGTGACCCTTGCCGACAGGTACGATGGTGAAGGTGCGCTCACGGAGCATACCCGGGAACTCACCCTGACGCTCACCGATGGTCACGGTGCGTGTAGCCTCATCATAGCGGATAGGAATGCGGGCATAGCGACCAGCCTCGTAGCCGTAGTTTGTGCCCTCGTCCTCGTAGAGCGAGAACTCACCGTCTGCCCCCATATATATAAATAGGTGTATGTTGTCCTGAGGCTTCTCACCCGTATATTCCAACTTGCGACCCACGGGGATGATGCTGCCACTGCGCACGAAGAGAGGGATGTGCTCGTAAGGAGCAGCCACGAATCGCTCCTCCTCACCATCAGACACACGCTTGCCGGTGAAGAAGTCGTACCACACGTATCCCTTAGGGAAGTACACCTTCCTTGCCCTTGCCCCGTACTGATAGACAGGGTTGACCATCAAGGCGGGTCCGAACATGAACTGATAGCCGATGTCGAGCACGTTCTTGTCCGTATTGCCAAAGTCCATCACAAGCGGACGCATGATGGTGTAGTCGCGGAAGTGCACGTCAGCCGTCAGCGAGTAGATGTACGGCATCAGGCGGTAGCGCAGCTCCATGCACGCCTTGATTGCCTGGTAGGCAGGGTGAGTCTCCGGTGCAATGTTCCACGGCTCACGATAAGGGAACTGACCGTGGGAGCGGTACATAGGCGCAAACATGCCGAGCTGGTGCCAGCGCACGTTCAGCTCGCGCCAGTCGCGGAGGTCGGCAGTCTCCTCGCCCATGGCGTCGAAGCGTGCCTGTGCCTGCTGGTATCGCCTCTCCACAGAGAAGCCGCCGATGTCCTGACTCCAGAACGGAATACCTGATATGCTGAAGTTGAGTCCCGCAGTAATCTGAGCCTTGAGGTCCTCCCAACGCGTGCCGATGTCGCCGCTCCATGTGGCAGTGCTGTAGCGCTGTTCGCCCGCAAAGCCGTTACGGGTGAGCAGGAAGACACGACTGTTCTCTGGCGAGAAGTCATTGCCGAAGCCACGGGCATCCCAGCGTGCCTCACGGTCGAGACGCTTACTATCATTGGCAGAGATGCCCTGACGCTCCACCGCCGTCTCGTAGCCACGCTGACCGTCGTAGATAGCCTCAGCGTTCACGATGCTGTACGCATTGAAGAACTCGTCGGAGCTGCCCATCGCCGTAGGGCCGCACAGGAGCTTGCGATACGCCATGTCGGTGCAGTCGCGCACGTTAGGCTCACTCGCATCCATCCACCACGCATCCATGCCCAGCACGCCGAGGTTCTCATAGAGCTGCCGCCAGTAGATGCGGCGTGCCTCCGTGTCGTAAGCGTCATAGAAAGCGTATTTGTAACCAAGCCAGTCACGGAGACTGTCCTTCACGCTCTGCTGATAGATATAACCCTTGTCGCGGAGCTCCTTATAATTGTCAGTAGTAAGATAGTACTTAGGCCAGCAGCTAATCATAATCCGTGCGTTCTGGGCATGGATAGAATCAATCATCGCCTTAGGATTGGCAAAGCGTGCGGGGTCGAAGCGGAAAGCGCCCCACTGGTCATCCACCCAGTAGTTCCAGTCCATCACGATATTGTCGATAGGCAGATGACGCTCACGGAATCCCGCAAGAGCATCGAGAATCTCCCCCTGAGTCTTGTAGCGCTCACGCGACTGCCAGTAGCCCAGCAACCACGAAGGCATGACAGGCGCCTTGCCCGTGAGAGAACGGTAGCCGGCGATGACCTCGTCCGTGTTCTTGCCTGCCACAAAGTAGTAGTCGAGCTGCTGCGTCATCTCGCTCCACAGCGACAGCTTCCTCTGCTCTTCCCTATCCACAGGCTCAAGCGCACGGAGACCGCAGTAAGCCTCACCACCGTCAGGCTTCCATTCAATCCTGATAGGATACGACTTGCCAGCCTCCAGACGGACGGCAAACTTACGCGCGTTAGGGTTCCATGCCGTGCGCCATATCTCCTGCACGTCCGTGCCCTTGCCCATCACGTCCTCAGTATAGACCGAGCGACCGTCGATGAAGACCTTCTGGTAGCCAGAGTAGTAGTGAGAGAAACGGTACTCGCCCGAGAGACGAGGAGAAATCGTGCCCTCATAGACCACCGTGGCGTTGTCCAGTCGGAACTTAGGGAGGTTACGGGCAGAGCGCAGATTCTCAAAGTAGATGCTGTCCTCACGTCTCACGAGCGACTTGGCACCCGGAGCGGAGTACGTGCCCGTGAGCGCCCCCTCACGTCCGTCCTTGTCATGGAGCGTGAAGACGCGGTGCAACTGGGCGTAGTCAAGCGGATTGCCAAAGCGACAGAGGCTGTAGCTGTCGAGGAGGATGCCGTAATTGTTGCTCGAAACGACGAACGGCACGCTCACCTTCGTGTTATACTGGAACAGCTCTTCGTTCCGCCCCTTCATGTTCCACTCGTCAGCCTGATGCTGCCCGAGACCGTAGAGAGCCTCGCCGTCATCAATATTGTCGAAGACCTGGCGCACCGACCAGCCACGATAGGTAACGTCGCGACCATCAGCCGAGGTCTGCACACACTCATAAGGCGTGAACGACTTGCCGCCGCCCCTCTGGTCACGTGCCAAGACGTTACCAGTGGAATCGGTGAACCACACCTCGCCAGTCGTCCTCAGCACACGGGCAGTGAGACTACGGGTGCTCAGGCTCACAGTATCGCCGTCCTCGCTGACCGAGAACGGAACAGCCTCCGCATCGCGGTCCACCACAATAAGGCTCTGCCTGTCATGAAACTTACGGTCAGCCGTGGCAGACACGCGGATAATCTTGTCGCCCATCACCTGAAGACGGACGTACTTAGGTGCCGTAGCACACGTGTCAGCCATGCCCACACGAACCACCACTCCCTGCTCAACGCGTTCGTAGCCCGAGCAGGCAGACATGAAGCCTCCCATCAGCGATGCCATGAGGCACCCCATCGGAAAAGAATAAATGATCGCTTTCTTATTCATCTGATTAACGATTTAGGTTAGTTACTGTTGCAAAGATACGAAAGTTTCCGCACAACCCACCGATACTATCTTATCATAAAGTAGGATAATCATGAAAAATCGTACCCCAATCGCTCGGATAGGATGGTTGGGGAGCCTTTTCCTACCCTTTCCCAAGAGAAAGACTTACCCGTACACAAAACTTAACGGCTGTTTAACACGTGTTAAACAGCCGTTAAATCGGGGTTCAAGCAGTCAATGAATACGGCTTGAAGCCATCACGTTATCCCAGCACCTCAGCAATCCGCATGTCGTAAGGCGTGGTAATCTTTATATTCTCCCTGTTGCCCTGAACCAGGGAGACGGCATGACCGTAACGCTCTACGACCGAGGCATCGTCAGTGAAGAAGTCCGTGTAAGACTGCCCGTAAGCACGACGCAGAAGCTCCGCATCGAAGACCTGAGGAGTCTGGACAAGCCTGTACTCCGAACGCGGAACGGTGACAGAGCCTTCAGCCCGAAGATGACGGACAGTCTCCACCACATCGATGACAGGCACAACCGCACCACTGCGTGCAGCCTCATCGTAGCAGGCAGCTATGGTCTCTACGCTCACGAACGGACGAACACCATCGTGCACACCGATAAGCCCGACGCCTTCAGCGACCTTGGCGATACCGTTCCTCACCGAATGAAAACGCGTCTCACCACCGTTAGCCAACACGTAAGGAAGCGAGAAGCGATACTCCTCGCACAACTGCTTCCAGTACCCCTGTTGTGCCTCAGGCAACACGAGGACAATCTGCATCGCGTTGTCGTAGTCGTAGAAACGCTGGATAGTGCGCATCAGCACAGGCATACCCTTGACGGGCAGGAACTGCTTAGGGATGTCCCCACCCATGCGGAGCCCCTTGCCCCCGGCAACAATGACTATGGATTTCTTCATTTTCCTTTATTGTGTTGGGGAGTAAAAATGGAGTTAAAAAGGAGTTAAATGGTAGCTAAAGAGACGAATGAGTATCGTCTTTTTAACTTCGCTATAACTACTTTTTAACTCCTCTTTAACTCCTTTGTGTTATTACAAAGAATAAATCATTCCCTTTCTCAGCATATCCGCCTTTTCCTTACCACAGAAATGCTCTGTTATCATGTAGCCAAGTGCGAGAGCCGCACCCGGACCCTTGCCCGTCATGAACTGACCGTCCTTCTCGACAAGGGCACCCGTCGTCTGCGCACCTTTCAACTCGGGCTCCACGCCCGGATAGCACGTAGCCTTCACGCCCTTCAAGATGCCCAGATGCCCATACACCAGCGGAGCGGCACAGATGGCAGAAAGCATCTTGCCCGCGTTGTAGTGAGCCATGATGACGGAGCGCAATCCCTCGTGCGCATCGAGATTGGTAGAGCCAGGCATACCGCCAGGAAGGAACAGAAGGTCCGCATCACTATAGTCATTGTCGCCGAACATAGTGTCGGCAACGACAGGAATACCGTGGGCACCCATCACCGCATTGGATGATGTGACGCTTACCGTCTTAACCTCAAGACCTGCTCTGCGACAGACGTCAATCGGTGCGATAGCCTCGACCTCCTCGAAGCCATCAGCAAGAAATGCATAAATCATGTTATTTAAGCTTAAACTTATACGTAATAGTTCCGTTCTCGTTACCTGAGCCAGGAGTGAACGTTGACCGGCGCGCTGCCGATACAGCAGCGTTACGAAGTGATGCAGACGTGGTAGTGCTGCTCTTGACAGATGCGCTCTCCACCTTTCCGTTAGCATCGACGATGATGGCAACGACTACCGTACCCTCACTTGAGGCATCATCGTACGTAGGCTTTGGAAGGTACTTGTGCGTACGTGAACCCACTGCGTAAGACGTTCCCGTGCCTCCCACGCCCGAAGTAGCACCATAATTGGCGTTACCCGTAGGTGAGCCTTGGGCACCGTCACCCGTTCCGTTACCGCTGCTACCCTTGTTCTTGGAGTTACCAAAGGCGCCTGCCACCTTATTGTTGACAGCAGCCTTGGCAGCGGCTTCAGCCTCAGCCTTCTTGCGGGCAGCTTCCTCAGCCGCCTTGCGCTCCTCCTCTGCCTTCTTACGGGCAGCCTCCTCGGCTTTCTTGCGAGCCTCCTCCTCAGCAGCCTTCTTAGCCTTCTCTGCCTTAGCCTTAGACTCATCGACAGAAATGCTCGGCTCAGACTCCTGAGTGACAAGGGGCTCATCTGGAGACTGTGACGCCTCTGGTGCAACAGGCTCGGCAGGCTCCGCTCCGTCAGGAGTAGGGAAACCGCCCATGTCCATGCCCCCGGCATCCTCCAGTTCGCCCAACATAACGGGCACGCCATCCTCTACCTCATCCTTCTCCGCTACCGTCAGGGTGAGGAGACAAAGGATAAGGACAATCAAGGCATGGAATATTGCCGTTACGAGTGCTGATATTATTCTCTGATTCTTGTTACTCATGTTCCGGTGGTCTTGTTGCCAACACCATCTTGAAGTGGTGCTCATTGGCAAGGCTCAACACTTCTACGATTTTCTTATAAGGTACCATCTCGTCAGCATAAAGCGAAACGTACAGGTCGGTAGAGTCCGTCACAGCCTCACCGAGGACTGCCGGCAACTCCTCCAGCGTTACAGGACGCTCATCCTCCGTACCGTTGGCAGCATAGATATTCTGATCCTTATCTATGACCACACGTGAGATGGCCTTGGTCGTGGTCTGCTTCTTGCCCTGTGGCAGAAGCACCTTTATTGCATTAGGCGCCACCATCGTACTTGTTATCATAAAGAATATGAGCAGCAAGAAGATTATGTCCGTCATTGACGACATACTGAAGGTTGGCGTGATTCTTGTTCTTCTCTTTAACATAAACCCTTCTCTGTTAATGTCAAATTAAAATACCGTTACTTCTCGTTCAGGAGATCCATGAACGCCATAGACTTTGCCTCCATCTCGTTAACCACACCGTCAACCTTTGCCACGAGGTAGTTGTAGCCGAAGAGTGCGATGATACCTACGACAAGACCACCTACAGTAGTAATCATCGCCTGATAGATACCGCTTGAGAGAAGACTGATGTCGATGTTACCGCCAGCATTTGACATCTGCCAGAAAGCCTCGACCATACCGATTACCGTTCCGAGGAATCCAATCATAGGAGCACCACCTGCAATTGTTGCGAGTACAGGGAGACGACGTTCCATCTCAGCAACCTCAAGGTTACCTGTGTTCTCGATGGCTGACTGAACCTCAGCAACAGGGCGACCCATACGAGTGATTCCGCGCTCAATGATACGTGCGTAAGCAGTATTCGTGTTACGACAGAAATTGATGGCTGAAGTGACATCGCCGTTCTTTACATAGTCACGGATGCGATCCATGAACAGCTTGTCAGTCTTTCCCGCATTATGGATAACAATAAAACGCTCTGTAAAAATGTAGATTGCAACAATGGAAAGGATTGCCAAAACCAGCATGATCCAACCGCCCTTTTCAGCGAGTTCAAGAATACTAAGTTCCTTCATAAGAAATAAGATGTAATTGTTTAGATTAGAATTTTTCTTTTATCGGATGGATATTCCAGTGTTTATTCCTATATTTGCACAATGAAAAAACATAGTGCAAAAGGCTCTATATCATTTGTGACCTTCGTGTCACACGAGAACACTAACACGGAATTCCACCGCAAAAGTAATAATATTTATTGAATATTATAACTCATAGCGTGGTATTTCTCATTATGAAACACAGAATATTGACTTTTATATGAATAATAAACTCAAATTTGCCCTCTTTGGCAACGTGTATCAAGAGCGTAAATGTGCTGCCGTTCAGAAGTTCTTTGCCATAGCATTGGAACGAGAGGCAAGCATCGCTATACCAGAGACATTCTATTTGTTTCTGAGGGACAATCTGAAGATAAACATCCCGCCATGCGAGATAATAAAGGATGACAACTTCGATGCCGACTTCGTCATCTGCATGGGTGGCGATGGTACTTTCCTTGATGTCGCAAGCAAAGTGGGCAACAAGGAGATACCTATCATTGGTGTGAATACTGGCAGGCTCGGGTTCCTTGCTGCGTTCTCTCCTGACCAGATGGAGGACACGATGGAGGACATCTATCAGGGCAACTACAGTGTGGAGAAGCGTTGCGTGTTGCATATCTCATGCGACGAGATGGAGCTTGACGATTATCCATACGCCCTCAACGAGGTTGCTATCCTGAAGCATGACATATCGTCTATGATTAGTATTCATACGAGCATCAATGATGAATACCTCACGACATACCAAGCCGATGGTCTCATCATTGGTACGCCTACTGGCTCAACGGCTTATTCGCTAAGTGTTGGAGGACCTATCATCGTTCCGCAATCATCTACGATATCGCTCACGCCAGTCGCTCCGCACAGTCTTAATATGCGTCCTCTCGTGCTCTGTGACAATGCCGAGATAACGCTCAAGGTTGAAAGTCGCAGCTCTAAGTTCCTCATCTCTCTTGATGGCCGAAGCGCAAGCTACCCGGAGAACATACATCTCCGCATACGTAAGGCGCCATACATGGTTAATGTCGTGACGCGCCCAACGCAAAGCTTCTTCTCTACTCTTCGAAAGAAGATGATGTGGGGAACGGACAGGAGGGAGTGACTTAATTCATAATTAATAATTCATAATGCATAATTAGCCTTCCCCGATGGAAGGGTGACTAATGCAATATCACTCTATCCATTCCGACTATATTTGGTCTGCAACCGCACTCCCGACCTTTCGGCCGTCTTTGGCCGAAAGCCTCCCATAATTCAAACTGACGCCCCCCTATGGGAAAGGGGCTTTATTTCTTGATTCAACGTGAAACTAAACAAGACAAAATACTCTACACGCCATATATTGGCATGGCTATGGAGTCATCATGCTCCATGCCGTTCACGCGCTATCATCAACATGTGCATAGGCTTGGCACAGGTGTGCATAAGTCTAGCCTTCGTTGAGATGATGCGTCGGCTTACGGATATTGCTGTGGGCAACATCAGTGGCTCGCTCGCTTTGGCTCTTGCCATCATCGTGACTCTATACATCTTTGATCTTCTGCTCGGCATAGCCTACACATGGACTTCAGCAATCCTTGGCGTAAGGGTACAGAACATGATGCAGCAACTCTTCTTTGCTCGCATCCTCAACAGCCGCTGGAACGGTATAGGACGCTTCCACAGCGGTGACGTGCTCAACCGTCTCTTCGGCGACGTAAACGATATAGTGCGACTCATGACCGACGTCGTGCCTAACACACTCGTCATTGCCGTGCAGTTCGTGGCATCCTTCTGCTACCTCTACTACATGGACCGCAGCCTTGCCATCATCATCGTGTGCGTGACGCCTATATTTCTACTCGTGGCACGTTACTACCTTCGTCGTATGCGTCGTATAGTGCGCAAGATAAAGGACAGCAACAGTGCCCTGCAGGCCATCATACAGGAGAGCATACAGCATAAGATGGTCATCAAGGTACTCGGACAGAGTGCCGCCATGGTCAGCAACATCGACAAGCGCCAGCAGCTTCTCCGCGCACAGACCAAGGGACGCGCACGCTTCTCCATACTCACATCCATCGTCCGCTTCATCGGTTTCTCCGGTGCTTACCTCATAGCACTCTCATGGGCAATATACGAACTGCATGACGGACTCATAACCATCGGTATGTTCATGGCTTTCCAGCAACTCATCTTCCGCATACAGCGACCTATGGAAAGCATGACGCACCTCCTGCCTGTGTTTGTCAACAGCCTCACATCCGCTGAACGTCTCATAGAATTAGAGGAACTGGAGCAGGAGGACATCGACAATCCTACGATGTTCACCGAACCTATGGGAATACGTTTCGACGACGTATGCTACCGCTACAACGAGCGTGGTCGTCTTGTCATCGAACATTTCTCACACGACTTCAAGCCAGGCTCATTCACAGCCATCCTCGGTGCTACAGGCGCAGGAAAGACAACGCTCATACGTCTCATGCTCTCACTCATCAACCCTACATCGGGTGATGTACTTGCATACTCAAGGAGCAAGTGCGAGAAGGCCACGCCTAACATTCGCTGCAACTTCTCATATGTGCCACAGGGCAACTCGCTATTCTCAGGAACCATACGCGACAACCTGCGCCTGAGCAATCCTGATGCCACGACCGAAGACATGAACAAGGCGCTGCGCTGCGCACTTGCCGACTTCGTATTCGACCTTCCGGACGGTCTCGACACCATATGCGGAGAGAGTGGCGGCGGTCTTTCCGAGGGACAGGCACAGCGTATTGCCATTGCACGTGCCATCATCCATCCTTGCAACATCCTCCTTCTCGACGAGGCGACTTCAGCTCTCGACATAGATACGGAACGTGAGGTGCTCCAGAACATCAAGACGCACTATGCCGACACGACTATAATCTTCGTCACACACCGTCTTGCAGTCGTCGATTTCACTACCGACTCCATAACGGTAAAGAGGAATGAGGCAAACTAACAACTAAAACTATTAAGAGTTACAAGCAGTTATAAACACCTAAAAAGGTGCGGAGTCATCTAAGACCTCGCACCTTTTAGTGTTTCACACATAGCACAAAAAAATAGGGTATGCCAACAAAATTGGCACACCCTATTTTCATTTCTCACGTCTTACCTTCCAAAGAATCCAGAAGGAAGTGTTGGTGCTGCAGAAGGTGTTGTATTAACCTTGATAGCATCATCACCTGTGAGGTTCGACTTCGTATTATCCACCTTGCCAGCAGGTGTACTGCCAGCCAATAACTGCGCCTTGATGCGCATCATTCTTGCCTCCATTGAAGGCTGCATATATTCTTTCATAATTCCTCCTTTTTGGCAAGCTTTGCTTGCCTGAAGTTAATGGAAGTTAATAGAAGTTTATTCCACTTCGTTCCATGAAGTTAATGGACGAATGACTGTCCGCAATTGAGTATCGTCCTGAGCGAAGCGATAACTTCCCTTTAACTCCACGAAGTTAACTTCTATTAACTTCTGAAAAATAAACTACTTTATTACCACTTTCTTTCCATTATGTATATAGACACCATTCTGTGTTGGCTTGTCTGCGAGCTTCACACCTTGGAGGGTGAACCATGAAGAATCAACGTCATCCACACGGCAGTTGCCACTGATACCTGTTGTCTCGTCTGAGAAGTCGATGTTGAATGATGTAATGCGACGTGCACAGTAAACATCATCATCACCTATGCGGAAGTATGCACGGTTGGCACGGATACAAGCACCAGCATTGACATAATAGAGAGTGTTCTCTGCACCCATGAGGAGGGCATTCTCATCATCCGTAAATGAAACAGTATTGTTTGTACCGATGAAGCGAACGCGACCGTCACCGCTCACGCCATTGTTGAAGCTGCGGTCAGTAGCATCAACAGTCACATTGTTGAATACTGGATTCGTGATGTTCTCGCCGCTCTCCCACTTGATGATGTAAGGAACACCAGCCTCAAGCTCCGTCACCTCGTCGCTGAACGTAAGGTTGAATGTAGAACCCTTGACTGAAGCAGCAGTGAGTTTGCGAGCCTTAGCCCCGGCAAGGACGCTCTCGCTGAGCTTAACGTCGAATGGAAGACAGAGAGTGTTCCATGCCCCATCCTTGTAGAGTGTGCGACCACTGAGAGTGACTGTCTTGTACACCAAGCCACCGTTGGCAGCATAATAGATGTCCTTGCTATTGTCGGAAGCATCATCAAGGGTGAGTACGTTCTCGCTAAATGAAGCATTGATAGTCACATTATCATTAGACATGGTGAGCGTGTATGGGTTCTGTGTTCCCACGAGTGTACCTGAGCTGGCTGTATAGCCATCGAAGCTATAACCCTCTGGTGTTGTGCTATGGCTAAGCGTCAAGTTTACATCGTCACCATTTCCGTAATAGAACTTGTTACCATAAGAGAGTCCCATGTTATATGCAGTGATACCGCTTACGTCGTATGTATTTTTAACCTCGCCGACTGGGACGATGTTGCTTACAGTTACGTTCTTACCAGCTGTGACGGAGAGAGAAGCCTTGCCCTGCACCGTACCGAGTGTACGAGTATAGAAGCAGTTAGTGAATGTTCCTCCGTTACGAGAGAATGTTGCGCTGAGGTTGCTGCCTGTACCTGTTATTACCTCTGTCTCGCCATCGGCAATAGTGGCAGGAGCATAGATACAGTTTTTAATAGTGACACCAGTATTCTGCCAACCTACAAAGCCTGCGCATCGAGACGTAGTGTTAGTGGATGTAGTAAGTATCTTACCATCGAAGAGACAGCCCTCAATGGTGAGCTTAGAACCGCTTGAACTTGCGTTTGTGGCAACAAATCCTGCGTGTGTACCATCGTTCTGGTCATTATTGATGACTGTGCTGTGTATGACAATGCTACTGCGACAGTTCTCTATGCTTACCGCGCCGTACTGTGAACCAATGAGACCAGTTGCATACTTGGCTTTAGTGAATATTTCACCATCGACATGAAGGTTCTTAATCGTACATCCATCTTCCACATAGCGGAAAGGTGCAGTGTATTCCTCTGTGGCAGGTGAACTCTCGCTGCCATAGTTGAAGGTCAGCGTCTTCTTGTTGCCGTCAAACGTACCTGTGAAGTCATGGTATCTGACACCAGCCATGCGACTGACAGTGATGTTCGCGCCGAGCTTCACAGTCTTACCTGTGAAATAGCCCTTGTCATAATTGTCAAGCATGTCACAGAAGAGATTCCAGCCGTCGGCAGTGCTGATAACGTATGGGTGGTTGGCCGAGCCATCCACCAATGGGTCGTCATCATAGCCGAGAAGGGGCGAGATGTGAGCATCGCCACGGCTGACGGTAGTGTTGCCAGAGATGGTGAATGAGTTACCGTCGATGGCAGAGCCGTTGACGCTATAAGGATAAACCCAGCCAATAGGTGCTGTTGCGAGTGTGATTGTTCCATTGTAATAATCTGTACCGTCGTAAGAGAAAGCTGGCTTGGTGCTGGTTGTTACACCGTCACCGAGGGTCATCGTGTATGTGCGACCTCCTGTGACAGATTGGTTGAGGGTGTTCAATCCTACGGCATTCACGCTGCCTGTAGTATAAAAGTAGCAGTCGTTGACGGCACTTCCTCTACGATTGATACTGCCACATATCGCTCCTTTGTAATTACCAGAAAGTGTGGGATTGATGACGTTGCAGTTGAAAATAGTACCTGGTTGTAACATACCAACGACACCGCCAGCGTAAGTGGAAAATGAGCCTGCGCTCTTGATGTTTGGATTGACCATCGTGACATTACTGATACTACCCCCCTGTAGCAGACCGAACAAACCTCCGAATGGAGAATTAGCACCCACGCTTAACCCTATGATAACATTACCTTGACCGTCGTAGGTGCCATTGAATGGAGTTGGGTTGTAATTGTTTCCATTGCTACCTATCGGAATGAAGTTGCTGATGCCACTCATGTCGATGTCACGTGTCTGCTTGAACGTCTTGCCGCTGGCATTGTTGCCACCGTTGACATAGTTAGCGAGGTCAACGAGGTCTTGCGCATCGTTGATTTCATAGTACTCGCCTGACGTGTTGTACGTCAAGCCACTGATCTCATCCTGTGCCCACGCCGTCTGTGCTATTCCACAGAGGAAGGACACGAAAAAGAACTGTAATACGTTCTTAAAAAGTTTCTTCATAATTTTTGAGTTAATTGTTTTTATATTGTTTGTTTGAGTTATCGCCTTTCAATGATAATGCTTCAATACAATCATCCTATCCCGACTGCGGTCAAGATAGACATATAAAACGACGGAAAGGCTTCCCTTGCACAGATGCAAAGGAAGCCTTTCCGCCCCACTCACGTGAACGTGAGTATATATAGTATGTTATAGAGTGTCTGAGAGAGAGTAAACAAATTAATTGAATGACCAAATATATCGGCCATTCTATTCATTATTTTAACGTTATTTATACTCTCAATGAGGTGCATTTGTAAGTTTTTAAGTTCTTGCAGAATGTGAGCTTTCAAGACAGAGACAGAGAGCACTCGGAAAAATTCAAAATTCATAATTCATAATGCAAAATGAAAGTACCTGAATGTAAATTGGTAATTTCTCTGCGTTCTCTGTGTCCTCTGCGTTTTTTTCTATCTTCGACAAGGCAAAGGTAAAGGTGTTACTTCATTTGAGTTGTATAAAATCTTGTTTTGGTGTACAAAATCACGATTTTATACAACTTTTGTATCGAAAGTACAAGCGAAAATGCACTAATATTTACATTTTCCGCAAACACATTCAAACTATACGATAGAAATAAGGGATAACAATCATACCATTCAAAACGTACCTCCACAGTCTCTAAAAGTCTCACCACGGTGAGACCATAGTCTCGTGCCCGCGAGACTCCATCACGGTAAAGAGGAATGAGGCAAACTAACAATTAAAAGTCACAAGCAATTATATACACCTAACAAGCGGTCATATACACCAAAAAGGTGCGGAGTCATATAAGGCTTCGCACCTTTTAGTGTTTCACACATAGCACAAAAGTTACAGACACAGCGGTAAAAAGTTTCAGGCACCCATATAAAAACTTTGCTACACTATGATACAAAAACGTTCCGTGCGCTTTGAACAATAGTTCAAAGCCTCTGAATAATTGTTCAAAGTCCTTGAATATTCGTTCAAAGCCCTTGAACGAACGTTCAAATGGCGCTGAACAATAATTCATGCAGATATCTGCAACTTTTTATGCATGTGCAACGAACTTTTATCCACGATAACAGAAACTTTTCGACCTGTACGGTTGAAACTGTATGTTGTTTTTTGCCGCAGTGCGGCCAGTTAAAAAAACATGGTAAAAACCAAATAAAATCAAAAAAAACATGTTTTTTCTTGTTTTTGTTCTGTTTCTTGACTGTTTTTTTAATATGCA
>ODAI013154788.1_pt1 | contig 15353 bp, 11 predicted proteins | sample 1539321 | NCBI WGS metagenome assembly ODAI01 (sample SAMN02144231, study PRJEB22623) | gut metagenome | biome: sheep rumen | host: Ovis aries | place: New Zealand
GAGTTGTAACGAGCGCTCATTCCATGTGTGCGTTAGCTCATGTATGCGTAGTGACAGCGAAGCTGTCATGAAGTTTACTGTATTTCCGCTTATAGGACCTGACTGAAGAATTCCTTCAGTCTTTCTGTCTGCGGATTTGCAAACATTTCCTTCGGTTCGCCCTGCTCGAGGATCTTGCCCTCCGCCATAAAGACCAGCCTGTTTCCGACCTCTCTCGCAAAACCCATTTCATGCGTTACGCAGACCATTGTCATGCCTTCTCTCGCAAGCTCCTTCATAACCTCCAGCACCTCGCCGACCATCTCCGGGTCCAGTGCGGATGTCGGCTCGTCAAACAGCATGACCTCCGGTTCCATGGCAAGCGCGCGAACGATCGCCACTCTCTGCTTCTGACCGCCGGAAAGCTGGATCGGATAGGCATTTGCCCTGTCCTTCAGTCCGACTCTGTCGAGAAGCTTCAGCGCCTTTTCCTCCGCCAGCTTCTGATCCATATGCTTCACCTTGATCGGGGCAAGCGTCATATTATTCAGGATCGTCAGATGCGGAAAGAGATTAAAATGCTGGAACACCATGCCCATTTTCTGACGGTGCGCATCCAGATCCATTTTGACCATTTTTCCGTCTTTGTTGAGAACCTTTTTCTGTGTAATGTCCTCTCCGTCAAATTCGATCGATCCCGCCGTCGGAAGCTCCAGCAGATTCAGGCTGCGCAGAAAAGTGGATTTTCCGGATCCCGAAGGACCGATGACCACCATGACATCTCCCTTGCGGATATCTATATTTACATCATCCAGCGCCTTGATCGTGCCCCTATTATAATATTTTTTCAGATTCCGTACCCGGATCAGCACATCATCTCTTGTCTCCACGGCTCATTCTCCTTTCCACATAAGCGATCAGCTTGGAAGTCGGGAAGCACAGGCAGAAATAAATCGCCGTCGCAACGAGAAGCGGTTCTACGATAATGAATGTCGCTCCCTTTACTGCGTTGACCGCCGACATAATGTCCTGGACACCGATCGTATACGTAATGGAAGATTCCTTGATAATGACGACGAACTCATTTGCAATCGCCGGCAGAATATTTTTCAGCGCCTGGGGCAGAATGATATATCTCAGGTTCATGGCCTGGGACATTCCCAGCGACCTCGCCGCTTCCGTCTGTCCTCCGTCCACGGACTGAATGCCCGAACGGATGATCTCACAGAGATAGGCTCCCGAATTCAGCCCGAGGGCAACGACGCCCGGGAAGAAACGCGCAAACTGAATGAATCCGAATACCGTAAAGGTCGGAAGCTTGATCACGCCGAATACGCCGTAATAAATAATAAATACCTGCACCAGAACGGGCGTGGATCGAAAGATCTCCACATAGGCCGTTGCAAGAAATGCAAGCGGGTTGAATCTGGAAATCAGATATAAAAAGCCGCTGTCCCTGACATATCCGTTTTCGTCCTTTTCCAGGAAAGCAAAGGGACGAATGTCGGACAATCTCATCAGTGCAAGGATCAAGGCAAGCACAAAGCCGATCAGAACCGTAAACAGGGACAGCAGCACCGTGACAACAATGCCCTGCCCGAACAGGCTCATATATTTAAAGACGATCGGAAAGTTCGAGATTTTAATAAAACTGTCCATAGATATCCACTCTGTAATGTATACCGGCAGCCTCCCACTGATCCGGAAGGCTGCCGTTATGATGTCAGTTTTTCAGCGAAGCTTACTATGAAAGCCAGTGAGCCGAGCACGAAGTGCGAAGGGGATACGCGGCTTTCATGTATGCGCAGTGACAGCAAAGCTTACTGCTGCGGTACTTCACCATTCTTTTCGAGGAGTCCCTCGTATTTTTCGCCGGTTGCCAGCTCATTTGCATCAGCAATGAACTGATTCATGGAACCGTCGCTGAGAGCCGCTGCAATTGCTTCGTTTACGCCCTTGAGCAGAGCCTCGTTTCCTTTGCTCACGCCGACAGCGGAGCCTTCCTGCTCATAGGGAACATCCATAACGATCTCAAGCTCCGGATAGTTCTTCTGATAGCACTTTGCCACATCTGTCTCAATGAAAGCCGCATATTCCTTTCCGGCGATCAGCTCGGAAATAATATCCGTTACCTTCGGCATGGATACGATATTCGCATTCGGGGTATTGGCATTTGCAAGGTCCAGCTGGATGGAACCGGTCTGTGCACCGACCGTAAAGTCTTTTGAATTGATGTCTTCAAAGGATTTGATAGAATCAGCATTCTTCTTCAGGCAGACCAGAGACTGACCTCCCTTATAATAAAGGTCAGAGAAATCCATAATGTTTTCACGGTCCGGATCAGGTGAAAGACCTGCCATGCCCAGATCGACGGACTTGGTCGCAAGCTCTGTCAGCACGCCGTCAAAATCGACCGGTACCACTTCGAGCTTCAGTCCGAGATAATCCGCAATGTATCCGGCAAGTGCAATATCAAAGCCCGCCATGGTCGGAGTTCCGTCTGCAGCGATCGCATAGAACTCATAGGGTGCGAAGTCCGGGCTTGTAGCAACTGTCAGCGTGCCGGCCTTTACTGTTTTGATTTCATCGGAAGCTGCACTGTCCTTTGCTTCCGATGCAGCTTCGGTTTTCGGAGCCTCCGTCGGAGCCGGTGCGGATGAACCGCAGCCTGCCAGCAGACCGAGCGCCATAATGGAAGCTGTGATCAGTGCTATTGTTTTTTTCATGATATATGTGTCCTCCCTTTTATATTATGCTCTTAAGGTCTTCGGGCACCTTTTACGAATGCCGGCAGAAACATATTATTGTCTGTCCCTTCCCGTCCTTAATAAATAATAAGCATTGCATAAATATACCATTTATCAAATATCTATGTCAATCTTTCCTGTAAATAATCCGCAATGCATCTACTTCTTAAGCTCAGATTATTCCTCTTCGAGTTTCAGTACGCTCATAAATGCAGACTGCGGGATCTCCACGGATCCGAAGGTCCGCATTCTCTTCTTTCCTTCCTTCTGCTTCTCCAGGAGCTTCTTTTTTCTGGAAACGTCTCCGCCGTAGCATTTCGCAAGGACATCCTTGCGCAGGGCCTTGACCGTCTCCCTGGCAATGATCTTTCCGCCGATCGCCGCCTGGATCGGGATCTCAAACAGCTGTCTCGGAATCTCGTCCTTCAGCTTTTCGCACATTCTTCTGCCCCGGTCATAGGCACTGTCGGCAAAAACAATAAAGGACAATGCATCGACTGTTTCGCGGTTGACCAGGATATCCAGCTTGACCAGATTGGACCGGCTGTATCCTTTCAGTTCATAATCAAAGGATGCATATCCGCGGCTTCTGGATTTCAGGACATCAAAGAAATCATAAATGATCTCATTCAGCGGAAGCTCGTACCTGAGCAGCGCTCTGGTCTCCTCCATATATTCCATCCCGAGGTAAACGCCTCTGCGTTCCTGGCACAGCTTCATGATAGAGCCGACATACTCCACGGAGGTCATGATTTCCGCCTTGACGATCGGTTCCTCCATATACTCGATCTGAGAAGGATCGGGCAGATTGGTCGGATTGGTCAGATCCATCACTGTTCCGTCTGTCTTATGAACCTTATAAATGACCGACGGCGCCGTTGTGACAAGGTCCAGGTTGTATTCCCGTTCCAGACGTTCCTCAATAATGTCAAGATGCAGCAGACCCAGAAAGCCGCAGCGGAATCCGAATCCGAGGGCGACCGAGGTCTCCGGTTCATAAAACAGGGAAGCATCATTCAGCTTCAGCTTTTCAAGGGCATCCCTGAGGTCCGGATATTTTGCATTATCCGCCGGATACATACCGCAGTAAACCATGGAGGTGACCTCTTTGTAGCCCGGAAGCGGCTCTGCCGCAGGTCTCTGTGCCTCCGTAACGGTATCTCCGACTCTGGTCGTCTGAATATTTTTAATGCTGGCGGTAATATAGCCTACCTCGCCGGCACGGATCTCGTCGCAGGGGTAAAACTGGCCGGCACCCATATAGCCGACCTCGACCACATCGTATTCCGCACCAGAGGCCATCATACGGATCTTCATGTCTTTTCTGCCCCGGCCCTCCTTGACCCGGCAGAAAATGATAACGCCCCGGTAGGAGTCATAAACCGAATCGAAGATCAGGGCCTGGAGGGGAGCCTCCGGATCCCCCGAAGGTGCCGGTATCTTCCTGACGATCATTTCAAGCACTTCATGGACATTCTGTCCGGTTTTCGCGGAAATGCGGGGAGCATCCTGCGCTTCGATTCCGATCACATCCTCGATCTCGTGGGCCACACGGTCGGGATCGGCACTCGGCAGATCGATCTTATTAATAACAGGCGCAACCTCCAGATCATTGTCCAGAGCCAGATATACATTTGCAAGCGTCTGGGCTTCGATCCCCTGCGCAGCATCCACAACAAGAATGGCGCCGTCGCATGCCTTGAGCGAGCGGGAAACCTCGTAATTAAAATCGACATGGCCCGGCGTGTCGATCAGATTGAAAACATATTCTTCCCCGTCATCCGACTTATAGACAGTCCTGACAGTCTGCGCTTTTATCGTGATGCCACGTTCGCGCTCCAGGTCCATGTTATCCAGGACCTGCGCCTGCATTTCGCGTTCACTCAAAAGACCCGTCATTTCAATAATGCGGTCCGCAAGCGTGGATTTGCCATGGTCTATATGGGCAATAATACTGAAATTCCTTATTTTACTCTGATCAAAATGTGTATTTGTCATTTCCATGGTTTCCGATAAAGCAACAAAAGCTCTCGGGTGGGTTAGGTCCGAGAGCTGGATTATTATGATAAATCAAATGTAAGATCACTCCATAGAAGCAACTGCCTTGGAAAGTCTTGCTACCTTTCTGGAAGCGGTATTTGCGTGATATACGCCCTTTGACTGAGCCTTGTCGATTTCTGAAACAGCCGCTTTCAGAGCCGCCTCGGCAGCAGTCTTATCACCAGCTTCAACTGCGGCAGCTACCTTCTTGACATAAGTCTTAACCTTTGATCTGATAGCTTTATTGCGTTCGGTTCTGGTCTTTGCAACAAGAACTCTCTTCTTTGCTGATTTGATGTTTGCCAATGTGTTACACCTCCTTCTTCTGATTTTGATGTTTCCACTAATCCCGGACACGGACAGTCTCGTGCAAACAAAAGTATTTTATATAGAAAGTATTGCTGTGTCAAGCGAATATATTAACAAAATCTTTCCGGGGCAGCCCATCCGCGTTACTGTTCACTGGCCGGCAGGAATGGATGCATCCGGCACCAAATGCGCCCTCATGCCCTGCATAGGACTTCCTGCTTGCCATGCCTCGGTGCGGCGCTATGCACGCGCCGCTTACCGGGCATTGCTGCGCAGATAAGTCCCGGCATGGCTGTTCGGGCTTTTACGGTGCCGCGTGCATCCATTCTTGCCGGCCACCGGAGTGTAACGTCCTCAGCGGATCAGAAGCAGTTCGACCGCCAGTTTTTCGGGCAGGTCTCCCGTCTTGACCCTGTATTCGGCTTCCGCACAGCCTTCCAGTCTCTTTTTCAGTTCATCCGGCGTCATATATCTCAGCTGGGTCTTCAGTCTGTCTGCCAGCCATCCCTTTATGCCGAGCGCAGCTGCGATTTCGGCATCACTCAGCCGCTTTTCCCTGCATTCCGTATATGCAAGTGCCTGATGGTACTGCCGTACGATCACATACAGGATCCTCATCGGCGGGATCTTCAGAGCATACAGCTGTTCAAGGATCTGAAGGGCTTCCGCAGTCTTTCCTTTCATTTTCAGGTCCATCATCTCAAAGATGCGGTCGGACAGTGTTCTGGAACAGACAGCATTGATATCAGCCTGTGTAATCAGGTATCCGGGCTCTTTATCATAGCAGTAGCAGATCAGTTTTTCGAGCTCCGTGCTCAGGTTCTGCATCTCATAGCCTGTCATTTCGATCAGGTCGAACAGGGTGCGGCTGTCGATCCTTCGTCCTGCCCTGCGCAGCTGTTCTTTTGCCCAGGTTCGCACATCGCTTCTTCCTGCTGTTTTTTCCTGCCCTTTTCTGCTGTCCGCAGAGTCGAAACGGAAAATCTCTCCTTCTTTTGCCGTAAGTTTATAGAGCGCATTGGTCCTGTCAGCTTCCTTTTCAAAAAAGATAACTGCAGAGGTGTCCGGCATCTCTCCGAAAATACGCAGTGTCTCTTCCGGTGCGCTTCCCTTAAAGTAACCTGATCCGATGATCAGGATTTTCCGGAGATCCTCCATAAACGGCATCGTGCGGATCAGGTCGCCGATTTCTCCCAGATCGATTTCTTCATCTGAAAAAACATTATAATTAAAGCTGCCTTCACATTTGAATTGCTGCAGCAGCTCATTTTTTTTCTGTTCCTTGAGATATTCCTCGTCTCCGCAGATGAGGAAAAGTTTCTTTTTCGCACACATATGGACATTATATCAGATGCTGTCTGCAGATGCTATCCGTTTTCCCGCCCGGGATCGATCCGGACCGCTCCAAGCTCCTTCGTCTGCAGTACGCGGATATTTCTTTCTTCCAGCCGCTTCAGCACCTCCTCTGACGGATGCCCGTAACGGTTTTTTCTGCCGCAGGAGATCACGGCGGTCTCAGGATGGAACAGATCCAGAAATTCCTCCGTGGAAGAACTGCTGCTGCCGTGATGGGCTACCTTCAGAACCGTGATCCCGTTTTGCGGAATTCTTTCCCTTACAGACGGATCCGCACAGAATTCCCGCTCGTCATCCGCTGTTGTGTCACCCGTAAAAAGCATGCTGAAGCTGTCTTTCCGGAGCAGCACAACGCTTGAATTCCGGTTGCGGTCTTCTCCCTTTCTTCCTGCATACAGGCATTCCATGGATAAACCGCTTCGATCCTCCGCTTTCATTCCATCGCTCAGATATGACACCTTTGCCTGATCGGAAAATGCTTCCCTGAGCCCGTCATATGCCGGGTCTCCCTCAGCCGGCTCCGGAAGCACAAGCCTGCCGCAGCTGATTACGGATTCCGGTCCCATCAGATACAGGATCCCGTTGATATGATCCTCATCTCCGTGGCTTACCAGTATCATGTCCAGATGCCTGACGCCGCGGGAAAGAAAAAAGGGTTCCAGAATATCCTCCCCTACGGAGCTTCTGCTGGAGGAGCCCCCGTCGATCAGAAACCACCTGCCTGCATTGTGTACAGCAATCCCGTCGCCCTGACCGACATCCAGGACTGTGACCGAGAAGCCTCCCCGATCAAAATGCCTCAGCAGACAGGAGCTGAGTATCACGGAAAGCAGCAGTGCTGTACAGCGGACCGGCAGTTCTTTTCTTCTGCTCATCCTGCCTCCGAGAAACCCGCAGAGGGCAGCCCAGAGCAGCAGATAATACAGCAGGATCTGCCAGACCTCCGGTCTCCCCGGGCATACCGAGGAAAACGGCAGCTTCAGGCTCTCAGCTGCAGCAAACCTGTAGAATTTCAGGATATAGTGTCCGGGTGCGGCTGCGGGAATAGTCAGGCCCGAAATAACCGGCAGGGGGATCAGCAGCTGCACGATTCCGGCCAGGAATCCGGCAGCCAGTACTGCCAGACCGGAGCAAAGAACAATGGTCATCAGCGGAATCACGATCAGATTCAGCAGGATCCCGTAAACCGGAAACTGAAAGTAGTGATAAAGGATCACCGGCAGTGTTACAAGCTGGATCCCCATGCCCATGATGGCCGTCCGCACCGGGAGCGGCAGCCGGTTCCTTCTTCTGATCCGTTTGGAGATCCCGCCTTTCCTTCCTGCATTTTCCCTCAGCAGTTCTATCTTATGTATCGCAGTCTCGCTTACCAGCGTAATTGCAGCCACCGCCCCGAAGGAAAGCTGAAATCCGCCGGTCAGGACCTGATACGGCCGCCAGAGCATCAGCACCGCCGCAGAAAGGGAAAGCGATGTACGCATATCATAGCTCCTTCCGCAGACAGCAGCCGCCATACTTAAAATCAGCATGGTCACTGCCCGGACGACTGAACCCGAAGCTCCTGTCATAAGCATATACAGCAGGAGGACCGCCGAAGAAACAATCGCAGCCTTCCTTTTATCGGTTTTCTTTCGAAGCAGGCCGTATAAGCCCGAACCGATCACACTGACATGCAGGCCGCTGACAGCCAGGAGATGCGCGATACCGGCATCCTGATACAGGTCCCGGACCCGGACGTCCATATCGCTCTTATTTCCAAGCACAACGGCTTTATAAACGCCGGCGTCCGTTTCATTCAGGCAGGAATCAAAAACAGCTTCACAGGTGCTTCTGAAACACTGCAGTCCGTAAAAGAGCGGTTCATCCGGTCCTGCGCCGTTTTTCCGCCTTTCATATTCCTCGCTGCTGCTGATGCCCTGGCTTTTGAGGTAGAGGGAATAATCGAACTGTCCCGGGTTGGTCGCTTTGTAATTCTCGAAAAAGGCGGCGCACCCGGCAGAATGATACCGATATGAAACAGCCGCTCCTCTCAGCAGCCCTGCGGAAAAGAAGAAAGCGATCAGAAGCGCCGCCAGAATTCCGGAATACTTGGCGGGGATTACTTTTCCCCCCGTAAAAACAGACAGAAAAAGCGGAGCATCCCGCTTCTCCATGGATCCTCCGCTTCTCAGATACATTAAAACAGCCGGCGGCACCGCTGCCGCAGCAATTTTCATGATGAACCCCGTTTCCCTGATTCCGCAGATCACCCCGGACAGAACAATCACCGCAATCACAAAAAGAGGTCTTTTCATATGCAATTAAGATGTAACTGTTCAGGATCCTCCGGAAAACAGTGCTCTGTTGGAGCTTGCTCACAAAACAGAGTGCTGTTTTCCGGAGAGGTACCGACAGGTACCGCCCCCGCATGAGCAAAAATGTGATTACAGATAATCTTTTAATTCAAAATCACATTTTTGCGAATGCAGTGCGGGCAGTCCTGAACAGTTATAATATAATACTTTATTTCCTGAGCAGGGACCTCGCGGTCATTTCCTTCGGGATCTCCATGCCCATCAGTTCCAGCATTGTCGGTGCGATATCCGCAAGCACGCCGCCCTTGCGGAGACTGTACGCCGGATCGGCATTGAACAGGATAAACGGTACCGGATTTGTTGTGTGCGCGGTATGCGGTCTGCCCGTTGCCTGATCCACCATAATATCCGAGTTTCCGTGATCCGCACAGATAAACATAACGCCGTCCACATCCTTCACAGCCTGGCAGGCCTTGCCGACGCAGGTATCCACTGTTTCGACCGCTTTGACTGCAGCCTCCATAACGCCTGTGTGACCGACCATATCGGCATTTGCGAAATTGCAGATCACAGCATCATATTTTCCGCTTCTGATTGCCTCACAAAGCCTGTCACAGACTTCCGGGGCGCTCATTTCCGGCTTCAGGTCATAGGTCGGAACTTCCTTCGGTGAAGGGATCAGGATGCGATCCTCATTTTCATACGGAGTTTCCTTTCCCCCGTTAAAGAAGAAGGTGACATGAGCATATTTCTCTGTCTCCGCGATCCTGAGCTGGCTCTTGCCATGTGCGGCGATATATTCCCCGAAAGTATTCGTGATCTCTTCTTTATGGAAGGCCACGTCCTTGTTGGGAATCGTTTCGTCATAATCCGTAAAGCAGGTATAGTTGACATCAAGTCTCTTTCCCCTCTCGAAGAAATCAAACTGATCATCACAGAAGGCCCTGCTGATCTCCCTTGCCCTGTCGGGTCTGAAATTAAAGAAGATAATGGAATCATGCTCCTTTATTACAGCGACCGGAGCTCCGTCCTTGATGATGACGGAGGGGACGATGAACTCATCCGTCACATTTCCGGCATAGGACTGCTCCATGATTTCCTCCGCGGAAGCTGCCGTGTTTCCTTCTCCTTTTGTAAGCGCCCTGAACGCTTTTTCAATACGGTCGTAATTCTTGTCGCGATCCATGGCATAATAGCGCCCGCTGATGCTTGCGATCTGCCCGACGCCGAGCTCCTGCATCTTCTCCTCAAGTTCCCTGATATAACGGATACCGCTGTCGGGAGGAGTATCTCTTCCATCCATAAAACAGTGGACATAGACCTTCTCCAGGCCGTTTCTCTTTGCAAGCTCGAGAAGACCGAAAACATGCGTAATGTGGCTGTGAACGCCGCCGTCGGAAAGAAGTCCCATAATATGAAGCGCAGAATCATGCTTTTTGCAGTTTTCCACACTGTGCAGAAGCTCCGGGATCCTGAAGAAATCCCCGTCCTGAATGCTTTTTGTGATTCTTGTCAGCTCCTGATAAACGATCCGTCCGGCACCCATGTTCAGATGCCCGACCTCGGAATTGCCCATCTGACCGTCAGGAAGACCTACGGAAAGGCCTGACGCCTGTCCCTCCACAAAGGGGCACTCTTTCATCAGTCTGTCCAGTACCGGCGTCTTTGCTGCTGCTACCGCGTTTCCCGCTGTTTCTTTACTCAGTCCGAGTCCGTCCATAATTACCAGGACTGCAGGTCTTTTTACCATATGTATTCTCCTTAAATAACTGCTGCTATTGTGAAAAGGCCCGGCGAAACGGGTTCGCTGCAGCCCTCCGTTTTTTCTTCGGAGACATTTTAGCACAGCATAGTTATTTGGGCAAGAAAGCGTGTCAGCAGATTGAAGACAGCTGTTTTTTTTCTTATACTATATAAGCGATGCGGGAGCTGCTTTAGCAGCGGAGCAGCGCGAGCTTATATACATGGTTGTGCGATTTATCGCATGAAGTTACTATACATACTGGCCGTGATGGCATACACCGTTATTTCCCATCCGGCAGCCAAAAGATTATATCTGAAAGGAATCCCATGGCAGAATTCATTTTACACAGCGAATATGAGCCAACCGGCGACCAGCCTCAGGCGATCCGTGAGCTTACCGAGGGCTTCAGGGCAGGCAACCAGTTTCAGACTCTGCTCGGAGCAACCGGCTCCGGCAAAACATTTACCATGGCAAATATCATCCGGAATCTCGGGAAGCCTACGCTGATCATCGCACATAATAAAACACTGGCGGCGCAGCTGTACGGCGAGTTCAAGGAATACTTTCCCGAAAACGCGGTAGAGTATTTTGTATCCTACTATGACTATTATCAGCCGGAAGCCTATGTTCCTTCCACGGATACCTATATTGAAAAAGACTCCGCGATCAACGACGAGATCGATAAACTCAGGCATTCCGCAACCGCAGCCCTGTCAGAACGGGATGATGTCATTATCGTCGCCTCCGTTTCCTGCATATACGGACTCGGTTCCCCGATCGATTATAAAAATATGACCGTCTCCCTGCGTCCGGGCCAGACCCGGGATATGCGCGAGATCATGCGCCGTCTCGTGGATATGCAGTACAGCAGAAATGAAATGGATTTTAAACGCGGCTCCTTCCGTGTTCACGGAGACGTCCTTGAGATCTACCCCTCCTATTCAGGCGGCGAGGCATTCCGGATTGAATTTTTCGGCGACGAAATCGACCGGATCACCTCCATCGATTCCGTAACCGGGCACACAAAGGCTTCGCTGAATCACTGCATTGTCTTTCCGGCTTCGCATTATGTTGTCCCCAAGGAACAGATGGACCGTGCCTGTGATGAGATACTGGAGGAAATGGAAGAACGCGTACGCTTCTTTACCTCAGAAGACCGTTTTATTGAAGCCCAGAGGATCGGTGAGCGCACAAGCTTTGATGTGGAAATGCTGAAGGAAACCGGCATCTGTTCGGGAATCGAAAACTATTCCCGCCATCTTGCGGGTTCCCTGCCCGGTGCCCCTCCATATACTCTGATGGATTACTTCCCGAAGGATTTTCTGATCATCATCGACGAGTCCCACATGACCCTTCCTCAGATCCGCGGCATGTACGCCGGTGATCATTCCCGCAAGATGGTCCTTGTCGACTACGGATTCCGTCTGCCGTCCGCCCTCGATAACAGGCCCCTGAATTTCGAGGAATTCGAAATGAAGATCGACCAGATGCTCTGCGTATCCGCCACGCCCGGTCCCTATGAGGAAGCGCACGAGCTGCTCCGCGCAGAGCAGATCATCCGTCCCACCGGTCTGCTGGATCCGCCGATCTCCATTCATCCTGTGGAAGGCCAGATCGATGACCTGGTCTCGGAGATCAGCCGTACAACGGAAAAGAACGGAAAAGTGCTTGTCACGACCCTTACCAAAAAAATGGCGGAGGATCTGACGGATTATATGAAGAATATCGGGATCCGGGTACGTTACCTGCATTCCGATGTCGATACGCTGGAACGCAGCCAGATCATCCGTGACATGCGGATGGATGTCTTTGATGTGCTTGTCGGCATCAACCTGCTTCGTGAGGGACTTGATATTCCCGAGGTTTCCCTTGTGGCGATCCTTGACGCGGATAAAGAAGGCTTCCTGAGAAGTGAAACCTCCCTGATCCAGACTGTAGGAAGAGCCGCCCGCAATGTTGACGGGCATGTCATCATGTATGCGGATACCATAACCGAATCGATGCAGCGTGCGATCGAGGAGACGAACCGCCGCCGGGAGATCCAGGACCGTTACAACAAGGAGCACGGCATCACACCGACCTCTATCAAAAAAGCGGTAAGAGAACTGATTACCATATCCCGTGCAGCCGAAACGGATCCGAAGGATCATGAAAAGGATATCGAATCGATGAATCCACGTGAACTTAAGGCACTCGAAAGCACACTGAACAAGCGTATGCGGGCAGCTGCAGCAGAACTGAACTTCGAGGAAGCGATCCTCCTGCGTGACCGTCTGGCGGAGATCAGGAAGATCCTCCTCGATGTGAATACCTGATCCGGCCTGAAAGGATCATTCGCGCTTTTCGTACGGGGCAAACCCTCAGCCCCCCGGCTGAATGATCCTCCCTGCCGGTCCGTCAGGTGATTTCCTGCACCACATACAGGGTCTGCGTATAGCCTTTGCGCGGAGACCCTGCAATGAGGGCGGTTTCATCATACTTCAGCGTATAGGTCTTTCCTTCTGTATAAATATAATAGGTTATAGGCGTATAGCTGATCTTTACGTTGCCGCCGGATGCAGGTATCGTAACTGTCGGCGTAATATAACCGGTAAAATCTTTGGGCTTATATTTGCTCCCCGGCAGGACTGTATAGTTTTCACTGTAGGTCCTGCCGTTAATTGTGTAACTCACTGTCCCCGATACGGTAAAGGTATGGCCGCAGCCGGAGCATTTCCCTCCGGACACGGAATGCGCCTCCGTCCCGAAGCTGAATCCGCATGCACTGCATTTTACCTCATGCAGACTGTCATTGATATAGGTGCACGTTCTGCCCGGGTGTGAACAGTTTGCCTGTTTCCAGGCAGTGTCCCAGCCGTCCGGGACCTTTTTGAAATTTCCATAGCTCTGCCAGCCTTCTCCCCAGCCGCCTGCATACACATTAAGTTCTCCGTTTTCATTGAGTGAACTGATGCGGCCGGGATCCACCGTGAGCGTTCCGGCCACCGTCAGAAACCGGTCCGCTTCGCTGGTTCCCATGGTCCTGTTATAGCGGGTCAGATTCAGGCTTCCGTAACTGCTCGAGGGTGTCAGCGGTTCCGTCCAATTCAGGACGCCTCCGTAAAAGGACGGGAACGGAGAAATCGAAAGGTGAGGCGCAAAAAACTGGCTGCCTCCGCCGCCTGCGTAAAATTCCAGGTCAAAGTTCAATATCAGATTGCTCCCGTTGTATGAAGCGGAAATATTCATCCTTTCCCAATCTGCGACATTGCCTGTAAAAGTCACTCCGAGCAGCCCGGCTCCTTTCAGCAGATTCATACTCTTCATTACAGGCTGCGGCATGATGATCACCCCGGGGTTTTCTTCCGTTCCTGAAGCCGGTGCCGCCTCCAAAGCTTCTCCGGATCCTGATCCCGGCTCCTCCGCCGAGGTTTCCCCTTCTTCTTCAAACGCAGGATTTCCCTCCTCAATGCTCTCTTCAAGCTGCGAGGGAGTTGCAGTCCTGTAAACGGGAGCTTCCGCCATACCGGCCTCGGCCGCTTCGGTCCGTACTCCTGCCGTCAGAAATAATGCCGCTGCGCTCAATCCAGCTGCAAGGATTCCTGCAGCCGCTTTTGCTTTTTTCACTTCAGATCACCTCCCCGTTCACCTTGATCGCAGTTCCCTGAATTTCAGGCAGATGATAAACTGTCAGGGGGCTCTCATATTCAAGGAATGCATTTTCTCCCAGTTCCACCCTGCATTTGTATACATTTCCGTTCTCATTCCTGGAAAGCTGTTCCAGCTTCAATACCGGTCCGGTTTCGGAAAGTTTTTCAAATGTATCCGCTCCGGATTTCCTGACATACCAGGAATAGCCTGCTGCCAGATCGGTCTCCGCTGAAAATACAGCCCTGCCGTATTGAAATGCAGTTCTTCCATGCCTGGCTCTGTAGCTTTCCTTATCCGGGAGTTCGCTGACCCATTCGATCACACGATTCGCCCCGTTATCCCCGGCCCAGGGATCGAGGTCTTTTTCCCCTGTCCCGCCTGCCTGATCATCTGCTTCATTTCCATCCGCAGGATCATAGGAATCAGTCCTCCAGACCGCCCGGGCAAAAGTCTCCCCGTTTTCCCCGCTTTCCGCAAGAGCCATGTCTCCCGCATCATCATTTGCGATCTTATAAACAGAGTCCGGTCCCAGAAGCGGAGCCGCCGCTCCTGTACCCGCATTCTGGCCATTTCCCTTCAGATACCAGCCTGCAAAGGTCTTACCTTCCCTGACTGGCGTCTCCGGAAGAGGAATGATCCCGTCATAGGTAACAGAAACTGTTTTTTTGGAGGTCCCGTCCGAAAAATGGCCTTCGCCCGCATCAAATCCCAGCTGATACTCCTTTGCGGTATACCTTCCTTCCAGTCTGATCGTGGTAAGATGCTTCGCCGTCAGATTTCTCACATGCACATCCGGTTTGAGCCGGTCTCCTGCAGCAGCCGTCCCTGTTACGGGATTTCCGAAGCTCCCGGCTCCTGAAAGGGCCGCATAGGCTCCTCCTGAAAGCAGAATGACTCCCGTGACGGCTGACAGAAGCAGCATCAGTTTTTTTCCTTTCATTGCCATCCCTTCCTTTCACTGTAATCGCCATTCCAGGCTTCTTCTTCAAAATGAATGCCCTGTTCCGAGATCCTGACTATTATCACCTCAGACGCAGTGATCCCGGCTTCGTTGCTTATTTCATATCTGAGCTTCAATCCCTCGTGTGCATCGGACAGGACCAGCATGCGCTTCTTCCCGCTTCCCGTATCGATCAGCTGCTCCTCCCGTCCCGGAAATGCAGCATACCAGCGATAGAGATAATTCTCCGTAAAACCGCTCTTAACGGAAGGAATCAGTTCTACAGCCCAGCTCCTCCGCTCACGGTCAACGCC
>ODAI010639052.1_pt1 | contig 15351 bp, 13 predicted proteins | sample 1539321 | NCBI WGS metagenome assembly ODAI01 (sample SAMN02144231, study PRJEB22623) | gut metagenome | biome: sheep rumen | host: Ovis aries | place: New Zealand
CGACGAGGAAGTCCGCGGGATCATCGAGACCTGCTATCAGGAAGCAAAGCGCCTCCTGGCCGACAACCTTGAAGTCATGGACAAGATCGCCGCATACCTGATCAAGGAAGAGACCATCACCGGCAGACAGTTCATGAAGATATACAGAGAGGCTAAGGGCCTTCCTGACGAAGATACCGCAAAGACCGCCGAGGAAGAAGTCATCCAGGAATATATCCCCGATGAGCCCGCTTCCGAGCCGGCTTCCAAAGAGCCGCAGGATGCAGGAGATGCTCAGGCTGCCGAAGACGTGCAGGCTGATGTATCTGCGCCGGAAACCGGAGATGCGCAGAGCACAGAGGCCGCGCAGGAGACCACACCGGCTGCGGAGACGGAAGCAGACGCTGCGCCTGCAGCGGAAGCTGAAGCTGAAGCTGAAGAGGAACCTGTCGCAGCACCTGAGGCAAAGGAAGCCCCTGCACATGAAGAAGACAGGGCGCCCCGGACCGGCATCCGCGGAAGATATTCCAACGTGCCGATGGATGATCTCACATAACCTATGAACTAATATTTGCCGGCAGTTACAGTCGCGGCGGTACAGGGTACTGTGCCGCCGCGTATGTTACTGCCGGCATGACTTATCGGCAGGGTTGCTCTGCAAGTTTCCGGAGGCAACCCCGCCGGAACCCCGCCGGAGGGTGAAAAGGCAGCAGGACAAGCTTCAACTATGGACGGAATGAAATTTGATATTCAGGAAGAATTAAAGAAGCTCCCCAAAAAGCCGGGAGTCTATATCATGCACGACAAGAACGACGTGATTTTGTATGTAGGGAAGGCGAAGATCCTGCATAACCGCGTGCGTTCTTATTTCCGCGCCAATGTGGGACGCGGGCCGGCCATCGATCAGATGATCCGTCAGATCGAGTGGTTTGAATATATTGTCACGGACTCGGAGCTGGAGGCGCTGGTTCTCGAGAACAATCTGATCAAGGAGCACCGGCCGAAATACAACACGATGCTTGTGGATGACAAGACTTATCCCTATATCAAGGTGACGGTTAACGAGGATTTCCCGCGCATCCTGTTCTCGCGCGTCCAGAAAAAGGACAGGGCGAAGTATTACGGGCCATTCACAAGCTCTTTAGCTGTTCGTGACACGATAGAGCTCTTAAACCGGATGTACGGCCTGAGGGACTGCAGAAGGGTCCTTCCCAGGGACATCGGGAAGGAGAGGCCCTGCCTGAATTATCATATGAACCGGTGCTGCGGACCCTGCAGCGGCAAAATCACTGCGCAGGAGTACAGGCAGAGGGTCGGGCTTGCTACGGAGTTCCTGTCCGGAAATTATGATCTTATCATCAAGGATCTGAACGGGCGCATGATGAAGGCCTCGGAGGAGATGAACTTTGAGGAGGCGGCCCGCTGGAGAGACCTGTTAAACAGTGTAAAGCAGGTTTCGCAGAGGCAGAAGATGTCGGAGGGAGCGGGAGAGGACAAGGATATCCTCGGAATTGCCACCGAGCCGGAGAACGCGGATACGGACGCGGTCATCCAGACCTTCTTTATCCGCGACGGGCGGCTGATCGGGCGCGAGCACTTTTACATGACGCACGTCGGCGGAAAGACGACCGCAGAGGTTATGTCCGACTTCATGAAGCAGTTTTATGCGGGAACGCCGTTTATCCCAAGGACGATCATGATTCCGGAGGAGCTGGACGACAGGGAGCTTCTGGAGCAGTGGCTCAGCCAGAAAAAGGAAACGAAAGTCCAGATCCTGGTTCCTCAGAGGGGCCAGAAGGAAAAGCTTGTTACGCTCGCGCAGGAAAACGCGGCGCTCATCCTGTCAAAGGATAAGGAGAGGCTTCGCAGGGAAGAAGGAAGGACGATCGGAGCCGTAAAGGAGATCGCATCGCTCCTTAAGCTCGACAAGGCGGACCGCATGGAAAGCTATGATATTTCCAATATCAGCGGCTTTGCCAACGTCGGCTCCATGGTGGTCTACGAGAAGGGAAAGCCGAAGCGGAGCGACTACAGGAAATTCCGCATCAAAACCGTGGCGGGGCCCGACGACTACGCCTGCATGAAGGAGGTGCTGACAAGGCGCTTCACCCACGGACTCGAGGAGAGGAAGGAACTGGAGGAAAAAAATCTGGACCACGAGTTCGGGAGCTTTACAAGGTTCCCCGACCTGCTTCTTATGGACGGCGGACGCGGCCAGGTCAATATCTGCCTGCAGGTGCTCTCCGAGCTCGGGATCTCGATCCCGGTCGCGGGAATGGTCAAGGACGATAACCACAGGACAAGAGGCCTGTATTATAACAACGTGGAAATCCCCATCGACACGCGCGGGGAGGCGTTCAAGCTGATCACGAGAATCCAGGACGAAACCCACCGCTTTGCGATCGAGTATCACCGCTCGCTGAGAGGAAAGGCCCAGGTCCATTCGAGGCTGGATGATATCCCGGGGATCGGGCCCGCGAGGAAAAAAGCCCTGATGAAGGCGTTTTCCTCCATCAGCGATCTTATGGAGGCGGACATTGACGCTCTGCGGCAGGTTCCGGGCATTCCGGAAAAAGAAGCCGTTATGATATGGAATTTCTTCCACGAAGAAGGTACTATGGAACAGACAGAAAGTCCAGAACAGACACGGCGGACAAGTGCCGCTGGGGAACAGGGGGCAGGTGAAAATGGCGACGGTTCTTTTGAGTGAAGTAATAGAAAAAGAAAAGCTGGTCAATCTCACACCGGATATCGATATTTCAGCGATCAAAATCAAGCAGCCGGACATCAACAGGCCGGCAGTTCAGCTGACGGGATATTTTGACCATTTCGATGCGTCGAGAATCCAGATTCTCGGCTTCGTGGAGACTTCCTACATGGAGTCTATGACAAAGGAGAGAAAGGAGGAGATTTTCGATCATCTCTTCTCTCTGGGAAGTCCGTGCTATGTGTTCTGCAGAGAGCTGCAGCCGGACGAAGTCTTTTTGAAATACGCATATAAATACGGGATTCCGATCCTCCAGACAAGACAGGCGACGAGTGTTTTCATGGCGGAGGTCATCCGCTGGCTCAATGTCCGCCTCGCTCCCTGCATTTCCATCCACGGAGTTCTCGTGGATGTATACGGCGAGGGCGTCCTGATCACCGGCGAGAGCGGCATCGGCAAATCGGAAGCGGCGCTGGAGCTGATTAAGCGCGGCCACCGTCTTGTTTCCGACGACGTCGTGGAAATCCGCAAGGTCAGTGAGGAGACCCTGGTCGGGTCCGCTCCGGACATCACGAAATATTTTATCGAGCTGAGGGGCATCGGCATCATTGATGTGAAGACCCTGTTCGGTGTTTCGAGTGTAAGGGATACGCAGAATATCGACCTAGTGATCCAGCTTGAGGACTGGGACAAGGACAAGGAATATGACCGTCTGGGACTCGAGGAGGAGTATACGGAGTATCTGGGCAACCGCGTGGTCTGCCACAGGATCCCGATCCGCCCCGGAAGGAATCTTGCCATCATCTGTGAATCGGCGGCCGTCAATCACAGGCAGAAGAAGATGGGCTACAATGCGGCGCAGGAGCTGTACAACCGTGTGCAGAAGGCACTGACCGCAAGGCGGGAGGATGAGGATGTTTAAACCGGAGGCTCTCCTTTCGGAACTTGAAAAGACCGGTGCAGCCGTGGCAGAAGGCGAAATGATGGCCATGCACACGTCCTTCCGGATCGGGGGACCGGCGGCGGTTTACATCAGGGTTTCCTCGGCCGCTCAGCTGGGGCAGGTCCTTGAGGTTCTCGGCAGGTTTTCCGTCCCGTATTTTATCCTCGGCAGGGGCACCAACCTTCTGGTCTCCGATGACGGGATCCGCCGCGCAGTGATTTCCATGACAGAGAGCGCCTCCGGCGACCTCTCACAGATCCGGATCGCGGACGGGATAAAGGCTGAGGACGATGAAACGGTATACGTGGAGGCAGGCGCCGGCGTCACACTGGCAAGGCTCGCATCCTTTGCGCGGGACAACGGACTGACAGGACTCGAATTTGCGGCAGGGATCCCCGGATCCGTCGGCGGAGCGCTGGTGATGAACGCGGGCGCTTACGGCGGCGAGATGAAGCAGGTCGTCTCCTCGGTGCGCCTGATGCAGCCGGACGGCAGTATCACAGAGGTGCCCGGCGGCGAAATGAGGTTCGGCTACCGCACAAGCCGTCTCAAGGAGGTTCCGGATACTGCACAAAAGGGCGCAGTTTCGGCGATTGCGCTAGGCGCGGTCTTCAAACTGAAGAAGGCGGACCCCGCTGAGATCACCCGCACAATGCAGGAGCTTGCGGCAAAAAGAATGGAAAAACAGCCCCTCGAGTATCCGAGCGCGGGCAGCACCTTCAAGCGGCCGGAAGGATATTTTGCGGGGAAGCTTATTATGGACGCCGGCCTTGCGGGATATTCCGTTGGCGGCGCGCAGGTATCGGAAAAGCACTGCGGCTTTGTCATCAACAAAGGGGGCGCCACTGCGGCGGATGTAAAGCAGCTGATGTGCGATGTCACTGAAAAGGTCCTGCAGGCCTACGGGGTCATGCTGGAGCCGGAAGTGATCATGGTGGAATGAGGGGCATCATGCGATTTGTAGTAGTTACGGGAATGAGCGGCGCGGGAAAGCTGACCGCGATCAAAATGCTGGAGGATGAGGGGTATTACTGCGTCGACAATCTTCCGGTCCATCTGATTGACAAGTTCATGGAGCTTGTTTTCATGCCGGGGAGCGAGATCAATAAGGTCGCCCTCGGCCTGGACGTGCGCTCGGACAAGCCCTTTGCCTACGTGGAGGAGGTCCTGGAGGCGCTCCGGAAGAAGGGATACCAGTACGAGATCCTGTTCATGGATGCTTCCACACAGACCCTGATCCGGCGCTACAAGGAATCCAGGCGCGCGCACCCGCTCGCGCCGGAGGGACGTGTCGAGGACGGGATCCTCAGGGAAAGAGACATCCTGAAGGACATCAAGTCCAAGGCGGACTATGTGATCGATACCTCCAACCTCCTGACAAGGGAGCTGAAGCAGGAGATTGTCCGGATTTTTGAAAACAACCAGAATTACAATTCCCTCATGATCTCGGTCATGAGCTTCGGGTTTAAATACGGGATCCCTGCGGATGCGGACCTGGTATTCGACGTGCGCTTCCTTCCGAACCCCTATTATGTCGAGGAGCTGAGGAGCCTTACGGGGAACGATGACAAAATCAGGGAGTTCGTGACCTCCTACCCGCAGACCGGGGAATTCCTGGACAAGCTGGGTGACATGCTCTCCTTCCTGATTCCCTACTATATTCAGGAGGGAAAAAACCAGCTGGTCATCGCGATCGGCTGTACGGGCGGAAGACACAGGAGCGTCACGATCGCGAACGCGCTCTACGAGCGTATGAAGGGCAAGGGAGACTACGGCATCAAGCTTTATCACAGGGATGTGAATCACTAGAGGACACGCGCCGGTGACAGAGACAGGTACGGATGTAAACAGAACATCAGATCAGGACAACACGCTTTCTTCGCAGGACAGAGCGCCTTCCTTCCAGGACAGGGTCAGGGCGGAGCTTTTGAAAACAGGCTTTAAACCGCGCAGCGCCCAGATCGCGGCGATCGCGGGGGTCCTTGTGGGAGCCGGGCAGTTTACGGAGCCGGGAGGCTCTGAATCGCCTCTTAAGCTTGATTTCGGGAGCGTTCCGGGGGCGTCTTTGCAGGACGGGGAGTCCTGCGGCGTCAGGACGAAACTCTTTACTTTACTTGAAAAAGCGTTTAATATTACTGTCGTATGTGAAAATGCAGACTCAGGCGAGGAGACGGCGGTTTTTCCCGCGCAGACGGCACAGCTTGTCTGCAGGAAATGCGGAATCGAGGAAGGACCGGGCGGTTTTTGTCTTCCCGGCAGGGATCTGCGGCGTCTTTTAAAGGAAAATGACGCAGCATACAGGAGCTTTCTTGGACACGTTTTTCTGTGCTGCGGTTCCATGGGCGAGCCTGCAAGGCAGTACCGCTGGGAAATGTCCTTAAGGAGTGCGGAGGCTGCCGGTTTTATCCGGGAATCCCTCGCTGCAAGGAATGTGTCCGTCAGGACGGATCCGAGACGATCGGACAGGGTGGTCATATCAAGAGACGCCCAGGCGATCTGCGCGATCCTGAATCTCATGAATGTTCCGGCGATGCAGCTGGAATTCGAGAATGAGAGAATCGTCCGGCAGATGAGGGCCAGCGTCAACAGACAGGTCAATGTCGAAACCTCCAATATCCGCAGGGCAGTGAGAGCCGCAGGAAGACAGATTGAGGATATTGAACTGGTGAAGGGCAGTGCCGGGTGGCAGGAACTTCCCGACAGCCTGAAGGAAATGGCAATGGCACGGCTGCAGTACCCGGAGGCGTCCCTGAGTGAGCTCGGCGCATTGATGAACCCGCCGGTCGGCAAGTCGGGTGTGAATCACCGGCTCAGAAGACTGTCCGACATTGCAGGGGAGATTAGGAGAAAATCATCATGATTAAGAAAACGATGAAGGTTACAATCGGCAGCGAACTGGATGTGCGTCCGATCGCAGAACTTGTTCAGGTCGCGAGCAAGTATGACAGCAGGATCTATATCGAGCTCGGGACAAAAAGAGTCAATGCGAAGAGTATCATGGGAATGATGTCTCTCGAGCTTGACAATAATGGCGAAATTGTTGTTTCCGCTGACGGCACGGACGAGGAAGCTGCGCTTAAGGAGATTGAAGAGTTCGTTTCCTCCAGAAGATAATCGCACGGCAGTGTCATCCGTTGACAGATATGATAAACTTAGTACCGGACAGGATGTTATCCTGCCCGGTTTGTCGTCTCATAAAAACGTATTCTCTTCACAGCTCTATGTCCCTGTAGCAGTTTATCAGGAGGTAATTTCCGCATGCAGAACAGGAAATGGTATGAGTGGCTGCTGACACTGGTTTACTTTGCAATGATCGTCGTCTGCATATGGCTGACGCTGTTTTCGCGGCAGGCGCAGAGTATGGCGACAATTGTCGTAAATGTCGCCATGTTCATTGTGGTCGGCGTTATTCTGCTGACCTGCGAGAAGAACAGTTTTATTCCGCTGAACGGCATCATCTCCGATCTTGACAAGGCAACGGCAAAGATCCGCAAGGATGCAATGAACTCCCACCAGTTCCTGTGGGAGCAGTACCGGCGCGGGCGTGTCGAGCTGTTTACCAACAAGACCCTGAAGGAACAGTATCAGGATTATCAGTACGAGCTCAACCGCATCACACATAATGACAGCTCCTATTACAAATGCGATATCGACGAGTACATCAACTATGACCTGATCGATACGGTGGCGCACAGGAATGTGCTCAACCAGGTCGCAGGCGCCATGACCGGTCTCGGAATCCTGGGCACGTTCGTCGGACTGTCCCTCGGACTCCAGAGCTTCTCCGCGGGAACCACTGCTGAGATCACGAACAGCATCGCGCCCCTGATGGACGGTATCAAGGTCGCGTTCCACACCTCGATCTACGGCATGGTGTTCTCCCTTGTTTTCAACTACGCTTACAAGCGCAAGCTCGACGAGGCGGAGAATACGGTCAGCACCTTCCTGAATACTTATAAGAAATACGTCCTTCCGGATACGACGACGGACGGCGTCAACAAGCTCATGGAGCTCCAGCAGGAGCAGACAGAGGCGATCCGCGCACTTGCGGATTCTATCGGAGACCAGCTCTCCGCGGGCCTTGCCAAGCTTCTGATGACCCAGTTCGACCGGTTCGACAAGACGATATCCGACTATTCGATGCTGCAGACGCAGAACCAGCTGGATGCGCTGAACACCGTGGTGAGGGCGTTTATTTCCCAGCTCGACAAGTCCATGAACGGGGCACTGACCAACCTGTCGAATACGATCGGCGAGGCCTGTGTCACGCAGCGGGACAACAACCGCCAGCTTCAGGATATCATGCTGCGCACGACGACGGCGGCGGGAAATCTTCGCGACCTTGAGAAGCTGACCTCTTCCGTTATCTCGTCCCTGGACAGCTATGCAGGCGATGTCAGGGATATGCAGGATGAGATGATGAGGAGCCTTGACGAGCTGCAGAGCCAGAACCAGTCCCATACGGTTCTCCTGGACCAGGAGCAGAAGTATCTCGACGATCTGCTGCGCTACCGCCAGTCGCTGGAAATGTCCGCAGGCGCGCTCAGCGCCCAGCTCAAGGAGCAGACAGAGCTCCTTGCGGATCTTCAGGATACGGTCCTCCAGATGCCCAGAGATATCGACAGGACCTTCAAGGTCATCGACGAGAACCTTGTGGACGTCGAGAATCATTTCGGAAGAACCATCCAGCAGATCAAGGAGGTCACACAGACCGTGCCGGATATTGTTTCCGGATCCTATGCAAATATGGAAAAAGCGCTTGACCGCGCGAGCGAGGCCGTTGAGGATATGACGGCTGCGATGGAACGGATGCAGAGAGACAGGCTTCCGATCGGATCGAGAAGGTAAGAGCGGGCCGCACGGCGCGGCAGGAGCGCCGGAGGCGTTCTTGAAAGTGGGGAATCTGCCGTATGGCACGAAGACAACACAGAAAACAGGACGAGGAGACCACCTATTGGCTTTCGTATTCCGACATGATGGCGGGGCTTCTGCTGACCTTTGTGCTCATCATCGCAACGACGATGCTGCGTGCACAGATTCAGTATGACGCCAAGGAGAACGAACTCCTCGGCAAGGAAGAGCAGCTGATCATCCAGGCGGATGCCCTGGAGGATGAGCGCGCGACGGTCGCTGCCCAGCAGGCACTTCTGGACGACCAGCAGGCACAGCTCTTATCCCAGCAGGACGCGCTGATGGACAGGGAAGAGCAGCTGGCGCTTCAGTCCGACAGGCTCCGCAGGCAGAACGAGCTTCTGGAAGAGCTCCAGGCGCTGCTCGACGACCAGCAGGCAAAGCTCGACAATATCATCGGTGTCAGGAGCGAGCTGATCGAAGCCCTCAAGGAGGAGTTCGACGACTCGAACCTTCATATATCGGTCGACGAGAAAACCGGTGCCATCACCTTCGACTCGAGCATCCTCTTTGAATACAACGAGGACGAGCTCCTCGACAGCGGTAAAGATTTCCTGGCCGAGTTCCTTCCGAGATATGTCCGGATCCTTCTCGGACCGAAATACCGTGAGTATGTTTCCGAGATTATCATCGAGGGACATACGGACACCAGCGGCAGTTATATTTTCAATCTGGAGCTTTCCCAGAAGAGAGCATTTTCCGTGGCAGCCTACTGCCTCGCCGACGACAACGACATCCTGAGCAAACAGCAGCTGGGGTCGCTGCGCGAACTTGTCACGGCGAACGGGCGCTCCTACAGCAATCCCGTGCTCAAGGAAGACGGCACGGTTGATATGGAGGCGTCCAGACGCGTTGAGTTTCTTTTCCGCCTGAAGGACGAGGAGATGATCCGCGAAATGATTGAAATCCTCAGCGCGGAGAAGAGTGAGTAAACATGACCTATTACGAATTGCTGTATGTTGCGGAGGACGCTTCGGAAGAGGAGATAAAAGCCGCCTACAGAGAGCAGATCAAATTTTTTCATCCCGACACATATGAAGGAGATCCCGGCTACGCCGAGGAGCAGACCCGGGCCCTCAACGAGGCCTACAGGACATTGATGGATCCCGTGCTCCGGCAGGAATACGATGACGAAATCGGACTGACGGGAGAGGCGATCGTCCGCGAACAGATAAGGCGCCACGGCGAAGAGGCGAGGGCAAGGCTGGACGCGATGGACGAGCAGAAGCGCCTCGATGCGATCCGGAACCGCCAGAAGCTTTACCTGCAGGGGCAGGAGGGACTCCGCATGAGGTACGCCGCGATTGAGGCACTCGTTGTGGCGGCGCTCCTTCTGATTATTTTCCTGTTGTATCATTTTACCGCCTGACCAAGCGTATGGATGAGAAAGCTGTTGAACGTTTTGATATGAAAAAAGAACCGGTCCTGTGCCGGTGGTATCTGAAGCCACTTCTGTGGCTTCTTTGTTTTCCCGCGCTTGTCATGCACGGGACGAAGATCGTAAGGACCGGGACAGAGAACCTGAAGGGTCCTTACGTGCTTCTTGGCAATCACAATGCCTTCTACGACATGAAGGTTTCGATTGCGGCCGCCTTCCCGAGAGTCCCGAATTACGTCGTCGCGATCGACGGCTTCATCGGGCGGGAAAAGCTTTTGCGCCTTCTCGGATGCATCTGCAAACGAAAATTCACCAGTGACATGATCCTCGTCCGCCACCTTCACGGCGTGGTGAAAAAGGGCGGCATCGTCGGCCTCTACCCGGAGGCCAGGTACTCCCTCTGCGGCACCACAGCGCCCCTTCCGGAGTCTCTCGGAAAGCTGTGCAAGCTCCTGGGAGTTCCCGTCGTCACCCTGATCTGTCACGGCCACCATATTAATCACCCCTTCTGGAACACGAAAAGAGAGAGGAAAGTGCGGCCGACCCTGGCCGAGATGAAGCTCCTGATCACTTCGGAGGAGCTGAAAAGACTGTCTGTCGATGAAATCAACGACCGGATTGTAAAGGAATTCCGGTACGACGATTTCCGCTGGCAGCTCCAAAACGGTGTCCGCGTAAAGGACCCGGAGCGTGCCTGGGGGCTCCAGAAAATCCTGTACCAGTGCCGCGCCTGCGGCGCCGAGTTTAAGATGCGGGCGAAGGGAAGCCTTCTTTCCTGCGATGCCTGCGGCAGCAGATGGGAGATGACGGAGCTGGGAGAGCTTGAGTCGCAGGGACAGGATAACAGCGATGCCCTGAAGTCAGGGCAGAGTGGAGATCCCGGATGGGGTTCGGCGAATACAATCCACATACCGGACTGGTATGAGTGGGAGAGAGCAAATGTCCGCAGACAGGTGCGGGAGGGAACCTATTCATCCGGGCTCCTTCCGGTTACGGTGGAGAGCCTTCCGAATGCAAAGCGCTTCATTCCCCTCGGAAGAGGAACCATGCTCCATGACATGACCGGCTTTCATGTGAAGGTAACGGACAGCGAAGGCAGAGTGCACGAGATGGAAAAGCCGGTCCTGTCCATGTATTCCTGCCACGTGGAATACAACTATCTCTTTAAACACGGAGACTGCGTCGACCTCAACACCCTCGACGATACCTGGTATACCTATCCGGATACCGACCCCTTCAGCGTGACCAAAATGGCGCTCGCAACAGAGGAACTGTACTATCTGGAGAGAGAAAAGGCAGGCAGGCCCTGCCGGAGCGGCCTGGCGTGACAGGTTTGAAGAATCAGCCGGGCAAAGGAGAACGGATGACACTGACAGAAACAAAACCTCTTGTCCTCATGGGAAAATACCGCTCGATCCTGCTCTCTGCCGTGACTGTGGAGATCATGACGTTCATGGCCTCCCTGACGGATTCGATCATCTCAGGGAACCTGATCGGCCTGGAGGCCCTCTCCGCGATCAGCCTGTTTTCCCCGTTTTTCATGGTATCCTCCTTTGCGGCGGCAGTCATCAACTCCGGCACGCTTGTGAATTATATGGCTGAAACAGGGCGCTTCAACAAAAAGCGCGCCAACGAATTCTTCAGCCAGGGCATGATCACGGCGGCAGCTTTCGGGGCTCTTCTGACGGCGCTCGTCTACCTGATCCGGCCCGTGTTTTTGTCACTGGTTCAGTCTTCTCCGGAAACAGGCGCCTATCTTGCGCGTTATTACCCGATCACTGCACTATATCTGCTGCTCTTCCCCGCGGGCTGTCTTCTGAACAATATCGTGATCGCCGACGGCGGGGAAAAACTGACTGCAGCCGCGAACATTGTCTGCATCGTGATCAACGCCTTCCTCTCATTCGTGCTCGCCGGGCGCTTCGGCGTTGCCGGGATCGGCGCTGCAACCGTCCTGAGCGAGATTGTTTTCATTCTGCATCTGTGCACGTGGTTTCGCAGTGAAAACAACACGCTCCGCTTCGTCATGTGTTTTTCCGGAAAGGACCTGATCTCCATGATCAGCCGCGGCATCGCAAGAGCCTTGCGGTTCGTCATGTCATCGCTGATGCTCTGGATCCTGGACTTTTATATCCTGAACCGGTTCGACGAAGGCACCTTTCAGGTGTGGACAATTGTCCAGAACATCCTGGGACTGTCCACTGTTTTCCTAGGCACTTCCATGACGCTGCAGCCTCTGATGGGGCCGCTCCTTGCGGAAAACAACACCAAAGCGGTGCGGATACTGGTCCGCCGCCTAGTCTTTGACACGACCGTCTTCAGTGTGCTCTGCAGCCTTGTGATCCTGCTTTTCGCACAGCCGCTTCTGCGTATTTTCGGCGTGCGTGATGCCGCCATCCTGCGGGAAGGGCTGTCCGCATTCCGGATCACGGGCCTGACCCTCGTGTTCTCGGCACTGACGGTGCTGTTCTTTGTCTACTATTTTCTGATGGACAGGCAGGCGCTTACTTTTACCGTGACCCTTCTTTCCGACCTGGTCATCCCTGCGGCGGCCGTGATCCTTCCGGGGATGTTCTTTGACGGAAAGCCGGTGCTTCTATGGGTCTGCCTGGCATCCGGCCCCGTCCTTTCCGCTTTTGTCTGCGGGCTGGTCGTACTGGCCCGGTATAAACGGGAGCTGTTTCCCCTGCTCCTTCCCCGGGACCGTGACAAAAGGATCCATATTTATGCCTTTGAGGCGTCGGCGGAAAATGCCTCCGCCATGTCGCAGGCCGCGGGAAAGCTGCTTTCGGAAGAGGGCTGTTCCAAATGGCTCCGGACGCTTGTCGGTGTCTGCATCGAGGATCTGGTAAACCTGATATGCGAGCAGAACCGCGGCAGCACCGCCCCGGCCCTGGCCGAATTCACACTGATTTCGGAAGACGACGGCGTGCGGGTGATCCTCCGCAACGACGGGAAACATTTCAGCATCAGGGAAGAGAGTCTTGCCGGCTGCTCGTTCCTGAAATACACGATCGACCGCATACTCACGACAACCGAGCACTGCTCTTATATTGTGACGGCAGGCTATAACTGCAGTGAACTGTTTTTCAGGGAAGAGCGCGCTGCCTGACGCGGCGATGGAGGATAATATGAAAACACTGATGATACTGTGCACAGTGCCGGACGAAAGGCTGGAAATCATCCTGGAAGAGGCTCGGGAGGCCGGATACAGGACCGTATTCTGCGGGGAAGAGCCTGCGGAATCTGTTCCTGCAGACAGGATTTATCTGACCGACTGGAATAATACGGATGAGCTGATCGCCATCGCAAAAAAGGAGCATATCGATGGCGTTGTCGGGCTTTGCGATCCCGCCGTGATCCCTGCCTGTGCCGTTGCAGAGGCCCTCAACCTGCCCGGAAACCCGGTATCCGCTGCAAAACAGTTTCTGTCCAAAAATGCATTCCGCGAGCTTCAGGAGAAGGCCGGCGTATTCTGCCCCCGCCACGCCGTCGTAAAGGATCCGGAGGAAATGAGGGAAAAATGCGCAGGGTTTCATTTTCCCATCATTGTAAAACCCATGCTGGCGTCTTCCTCTCACGGGATGACAACACTCCGAGGCGCCGAAGACATGACTGCCGCGTTTGAGGAAGCGGCGGCGGTGTCGAGAAACGGTGCCGTATGCGTGGAGGAATTTATAGAGAATGATTCCCTCCGCGTGATCGAAAGCGATGTTTTCGTTATGGACGGGGACATCCTCTGGGACGGCATCCGCTACTGCTACCGCCTTCCTGAGGCTCCGCTTCGTCCGGTGTACGATGTATATCCAGTACATCTTTCACAGGAGGAGCAGGAAGAATACCGGCGAGCCGTTTCCTCCGTACTTTTCCGGGCGGGCGTCCGGATCGGGGAATTCAACGTGGAAGGGTTTTTTACTAAGGAGAACCGGTTCTTTATCATTGAGATCAACCCGCGTCCAGCCGGCCACTATACGCCCCAGACGGTCCAATTTTACACAGGCGTGGATCTGGCAAAGCTTCTTATTACGACCGCGGTTGGGGACAGGCACTATTATGAATCGCTGAAAACCTTCCGGCGTGAAAACAGGTACAGATATCTTCTGGATCATTCTGTTTTCAGTGAAAAGGACGGGATCTTTGATCACATCCACATCGATGCGTCCCTTCTTCCGGGCCTGAAGAAAATCCGCTACCTGCACGGGCAGAAGGAAGGCGACTATGTAAGGAATATCGTGGATGCGATCCGTCCCATCGCAGTCATGATCTTTGTCTTTGATTCAGAGGAAGAGCTCGAACATGCGAGGGAGCATATAACTGAGCTTGTTTATCCGGTCATGAGGTGAGAGTCAGGGGTCCGCTGACTCATTCAGATTAAAGGGCTGCCGCACTTAGTGCGGCAGCCCTTATGAATGGAATCCGTATACAAGGTCAGAACAGCGGCGCGATGTACGCGCTCCAGAGATGGCTCAGCGGAAGTGCCAGAATCATGGCGGGAATCATGTCCGCCACAGGGAACATCTTCAGCTTTAAGATCCGGAATCCCGTCGCGAGAATAAGGATCCCCCCGACCGCCTTGAAATCGCCGATCATGGAAGGCGTCGTATAGGGGAAAATCAGCCCGCCGCACAGAAACAGCGCGAAAAAGAGGATAAACTGCGGCACTGCGATCAGGGACACCACCGCCCCGAGCGAGCAGGCAAAGATCAGTGCCGTGAACAGATCGAGGATCGATTTTGCCAGTAGAATGCTGTGATCGCCGTTCATTCCGGAAACAATGGAGCCGTAGATACCGGTGCCGCTCGCGCAGAAAAGGACGATGGTCGTGATCAGCTGCGCGTCGTAATCCTCCTTTGACAGACCTCCGGGAGCCTGGATTTTCAGGACTTTCGAGACTGCGGACTGCATCCCGGCACCCAGCCTTGTCACGAGATCATTAAAATGAATCAGAGTTCCCAGAACCGTTCCGAGGATGACCGTCAGGATCACAGCCGGCATGTTCTGCATCAGGATGATGTTCGTGATTCCCATTGTCATGGCGCTGATCCCGAAAATCATATTCAGGTTTTCCTTGAACTTCGCGTTGATTTTATCCTTCGCCGCGGCGCCGATGATGCCTCCCAGCAGTACTGCAAGACAGTTGATGATGATTCCGACTGGCATGCTCTGTTCCCCCATTCGTGGTTTTTGACAGTTTGTGTGGCTTATTATGGCGAAAATCGCCGCTGCTTTCAAGTTTTCTGTTGACTTTTTGGCTGATCAAGTGTAATTTTCAGCTGTAAGGCAAAGGAGTCTTTGAGCTTGGTCTCAAAGGCTCCTTTTTGCGCGAAGCAATGAGCCATGCGCGAACAGGATGGCAGACGGACATCGGGAGCTTGCTCACGAATGGCCGGATGACAGACTGGGAGCATACGGCGAATGCCGCGACAGTGAGCG
>ODAI010698433.1_pt1 | contig 15350 bp, 12 predicted proteins | sample 1539321 | NCBI WGS metagenome assembly ODAI01 (sample SAMN02144231, study PRJEB22623) | gut metagenome | biome: sheep rumen | host: Ovis aries | place: New Zealand
CGCCTGCGCTTTTAGATAAACGGCGGCAGTCTTCCGCGGATCATATGATAAATACAAAGGGACCGGAGCCGCTCCGATGGAGAAGCTCCGGTCCCTTTTGTTATGTTGTGTTCCTCCCGGAAGACCGGGAATGCTGCTTAATTCAGTACGAGACTGCTGATCTGCAGATCAACCGTTTCTCCGCTGTCTGTGCAGGCCCTGAACTGGATGGTATCCATTCCGGATACATCAAAATTGGCGTTTGTGCTGCGGCCGGGACCGACTTCTCCGGTCTGACCGATCACGTTACCCTCCTGGTCACAGACTTCGATCCAGGCGCTGCCGGATAAATCGCTGCCTTCCGCAAGGCCGACTGTGAAGGAAATCGTCGAATGACCGCTCACATCATATGTGGTGCCCATGTCGCTGCCGGAGCTTACCTGAAGGCTGTCGCCTTCGGAAGATATGTCAGTGCTGTCGGTGCTGTCATTGGTCTCCCACATTTCCTGGGGCCCCTCCATCATCCCGGGAGTTTCATTCTGATCAAACGTTTCATAATCATCTCCCTGGTAATCTTCCTCTCCGTCGCCTTCACCGTTGTACCAATCATCGCCGCCATCATAAGGGATATCGTCGACAGGTTCATCTACATACTCTTCCGGGATATCCGTAGTAGTACCTTCGTAAGGATATTCAGGTTCCGGGTCGTCAGGCCAGATATCTTCCGTACCCTCTCCGGGGATATCATCTACAGGTTCATCTGTATTAATTGTGTCAGTAAATCCATCTGTGGGAGCGGGGACAGGCTCTTCATCTGTCACTTCATCCGCCGTAGTGCCGATTACGGGATCTTCATAATCGGAATCCGTGCTGCCGTTACCGGAATCTGAGCCGCCGAAACCGAGCAGCCCATCCTTACTCGTATCCTCATCTCCGGTATCTCCCTCCACAGGCTTTGGATCTGTGTAATGATCCAGATTGCCGGGCTCATATGCATATGCATCGCCTCCCTGCTCATTTCCGCTGCCGATGGCCTGGTTTCCGTTATTCTGATTAACTGTATTGGTCTCGTTTTTCGTAATAGTGGTGTCTTCCTCGTTGTTTACTGTGGTAGTCGTGGTTTTGCCATTACTCTGATCACCTAAGTTGATATTTGTGTTTGTGGTATTTGTGGTGCTGTTTTCTGTGATGTTCTGTTCCTGATTGACGGTTGTTTTGCCGATACTCTGGTCGACATTTACATTCTCTGTGGTTGTGCTGGTATATTTGTTTTCTGTTTTGGAGTTATGTGTCGTGGAATAATGGTTTTCTGTTTTGTTGGTGGTATTGTGATTGTGTGTCTCGTAGATGTTATAAGTAGTATTGGTCTGGTTCTTTGTGGTCCTTCCGGATCCGCTGCTGCCGGTCTTCTGCCTGCTGCCGCCATTGCCATTACTGTTGCCATTGCCGTTGTTAATATAGATATTGTTCTCATTCTTGTTGTTGTTTGTGGAGTTATTGGAGCCGCCGGTGCCGTCACCGGTCTTCTGGTTCTCCCTCTTCTGGGCGGCAGATCCGGTGGTGTTGCCTTCCTTCTGGGTTCCCTGCTTTGTGCCGGTCTTGCTGCCGGCCCCGCTGCGGGTACCGTCTTCAGACTGGGCGTTGACCGCTTCTGTCTGCTGTACGTTATTGTCTTTCACTGCGTGGTTCCCGCTGCATCCGGTCATCATCATGGACACAGATACAAGGACCGCTGCTGCTGCTGTCATATACTTTCTATACATTTTTCATTCCTCCTTCTATGAATCAAGAAATTGTTTTCAGACCGTTTGATTCTGTACGCTTATTATAGAAGGCTGATAAAAAAAATTTTTTTGCATAAAAAACCTCCTGAAACATTTCCGGTCCCTGCCCGGGTCTGTTTCAGGAGGCTTTGTCTGTTCTGTCCGCTTTCCTGTGCCCGCTGTTTTCCAGCTTACTTAATTTTTAACTTAATAAGAAAATCTTAACACGAAAGTCTTGATCAGGAAGTTCTTAATAGGAAAGTTCTCCCGCAGGACTCTTAAATCCGCTGACCGGAGCGGCCAGATAATCGCTGAGGCAGCGGATGGTGAATTCATAATGATGGCCCTTTTCAGCTCCGTTCCAAACATAGGAATCCTTGCTGCCCCGGACATCACCGATCAGCTGCCAGGTATCTCCGGTCCTGTAATAGAGACGGTAGCCGTCCGCGCCTTTCACCTTATTCCAGGTCAGTTTGATGCCCTGGTCCACTGCTTTCACAGAAGTCAGTTCCGGTGCGGCGCAGTTGATCGCCCATTCCATATCGCCGCTGACGCCCCAGGCGGAAAGCAGTCCTGTGTCCTCATTGACCGCCTGAACGGAATACCAGTAGGAAGAACCGGCTTCCACATTGGTATCTATGTATTCCAGGGCGGTACCGGTCTTGCTGTCGGAATCAATGGAATCGATTTCTTCCCAGCCGGACATCTCTGCCTCGCCGTTATCCGCTGCCCTGCAGATCACATAGGAGGAAGCCCCGGAAATGGCTTCCCAGCGGACCCGGATCCCGGTATTGGTCGTCTGACATTCTTTCATCAGAGGGAATGAGGCTTCCCAGTTGGTCCCCAGTTTAATCTGGGAATAGTCCTTTTTCAGCTGGGCATAATCTGTAATATACTGGCTGGGCACATAGACGGTCAGGCTTTCCCGGTTGTCAAAAGCTTTTTTCCCGATCTCCGGGATCGCGCATTCCAGATAAAAGTCCTTCAGGGCCTTACAGCCGGAAAAGGCCTCCTGGCCGATCGAACACAGATCATAAGTATTGATATCCAGGGTCTTCAGCGCTTTGCAGCCTTTGAAAGCCCTGTCCCCGATGGCCGTCAGGTATTCATCGGAAGTAAAGGTATCCAGGGATGAGCAGCCGCTGAAGGTATCCGGTTCAATATTGACGCCGATCTCCCATACGACCGCTTTGATCGCCGTACAGTTCTGGAAAGCGCCCTGCCCTACATAGTCGACATTCTCATCATCCAGCCAGACCTCTTTAAGGGCGGTACATCCCTTGAAGGCATAGCTGCCGATCGAGACTTCCCTGCTGTTCATGGGAAAATCGATCAGCTTGATGGATTTCAGATATTTTTTCCAGGGTATATCGCTGCCGTCCGCCTTACAGTCGGGAATGACCCACTTGCCGTCCCCTCCGGCAGAAAAAGAAAGCGTGCCGTTTTTTAAGGTCCATTCCAGGCCGGTCTTGAGCCTGCCGGAGGCAGAGGCCGCCTCATAGCTGCCGGTTTCTTCCGACTGGACGGAATCCTCTTCATCACTCTCCGTTTCGTCCGCCTGGATGATATCCTCGTCGATGCTCTCTGTTCCTCCCTCTCCGGAAGATTCCGCTGCCAGGGCGCTTACATTGCCTGTAAGAAAAATCCCTGTCAAAATCCCGATGAGAAGTAAAGTCTGCCATCTGTATTTCATTTCAATCTCCCTTTGCGGCCCGCGCCGCTTTTATTTCCGCGGCAAGCCGCCGGACTTTCCAATAATTTCACCGATCCAGCCATACGGACCATAATATCTCTGCCTTCCTGCCGCCGCTGTTATGATCATCCAGATTCCGTAAGCTGCCGTCAGGACAGCCGGCGTCAGCCCCAGCGCAAAAAAGAGAACAGAGAACAGAAACAGCAGGATCCCCGTCAGCAGACGGATGGTCCTCTCTTTCCCCTGCAGCTGCCGGTAATTCTTTCCTTTGAACGTGATCAGGGGAATCTCCGGCCTGCTGTCAAATACCGATTCCGCCGCAGGCTCCCGGGTCTGCGCTGCCCCGGGACGGTCCCGCATCCCTTCCAGTGCGCGGATCAGATCCGCAGGACGATAAAACCTGCCCGTATGCACGGCGGATGTCAGTTCGCCGATCAGGCCGGCCATGGCCTCTCCCCCCTGCATGGGACGGGGCAGCCTGTCTGCCTGCCGCCGCTTCTCCTCCGCCTCCCGCAGACCAGCCGGACTGATCCTGTCCGGGCTGCCGGACGGATAAAGCGGCCTGGACGCAAAGGGCGGTATACACCGGTTCAGACACAGGAACAGGACCAGTCCCAGACTGTAAAGGTCCGCCCTTCTGCCGTCAAGCCCTTCCCGGCCCGGCCAGGGGGCGCTGTAATCCATGCTGCGGTCGCTGTTCCTGCAGATTCCGCTGTCGACACGGTCCGTCGCCGCGGCGTCTGCAGGCTGCCAGTCTCCCAGACCTGTCAGCAGAAAACGCCCCTCCTCTGTCACAAGGATATTGTCCGGACAGATCCCGCCATGCCGCAGGCCCTGTTCATCCAGGAACTGCAGGGCCCTTGCCAGATCCCCCGCCATTACAGGAACGGTATCCGGGTCCGGATCCCCTTCCTCCAGAAGGTCCGAAAGGCTGCGGCTGTCCTTCCATTTAATTGTAACAGCCCAGCCGTCTTTTGTCTCTAAAATCTCATGACCGGCGGGACCCCGGACCCCGTTTTCGTCTCCGAACCCTTCCAGAATACGCAGACGCTCCAGCAGGGCATGAAACCGGCGCAGCAGATGGTCCCGGATCATTTCCCGGTCCATCCCCTGCGCCATACAGGACTGTATTTCCGTACTGTTTTCAGGAATACAAATCGTTTCAAGCATATGGTTCTATTGCTTATTCCACACAGATATCATATTTGACTGCGGAAAGGACCGCGCAGCTGCCTCCTTCGCAGAAAATCTCCACATCTGTGTCCTCCGGATCCGGATAGACATTGCCCGTCATGGTATAACGGCCGTCATTGATAAAGACTTCCACGGAATAACGGTCCAGCAGCACATGCAGACGGAGCGTATCCTCTTCCTCGATGTCGCAGGTTCGGATATCCGTATTCTCTTCCACGCCGGACAGATGAATGCCGGCATGGGTCCTGTCAAAGATGACAGCTTTTTTATCACAGTCATAGTAGATCAGGGTCTCATGTTCCTGACCGGCAAAGACCTTCAGTCCGGCCTTTTTCGCGCCCTGCAGCTGCAGTTCCACATCCAGCTCAATGACATCGCCGCTGATTCCCTCGATGGAAATGGCCCCCTGATGAAGAACGATCCCGCCTGTCGCGGCTTTGTTCTTTCTGTAAGCTTCCAGCTCACGGACAGGCCACTGGTAGAGCCAGCCATTCTTCCATGTCAGTTCTCTGGGGAACGTGTAAGTGCCGGCCCAGTTATCCTCCCGTGAAGGGAAATCCCTGTCCCACATCTCCTTCCAGGCCATCATGACCTGGCGGCCGTCCGGCATGGCCATGGACTGGGCGGCATAGAAGTCAAAGCCCGCGTCCATTTCCTGGATATGGGACATATGGAAGCGGCCGGTCTCGAAGTCCATCTCTCCGGCGATCCATACGACCGAATGCTGGTTCTCATACATATTGCCCATCTTCGGCAGGCGCTGGGGACTGGCCAGAACGATCTCCTGCCCGTTGGACTCAAAGTAATCGGGGCATTCATAAACACCGTCCAGCTTGAAGTATTCTTCATCAAAGCCCGGCTGCCTGTAAATCAGTCTGCCCAGATATTCCCAGTGCTCCAGGTCTTTGGAACGGAACAGGATCATATTGCCGTAGCCCAGCAGATCCATATCGCCGCCCAGAACGGCCAGATCGGAAGGATTCTCCAGCACATGGTGCACCTGATTATCATGAGGCCGCCGGTCGTCCGAAGGATTGCCGTAAGTGACCTCCGCAATCTTGTCCGCTTTGGCAGGATCGATGATCCTGGCGCCGGCCAGGCAGTAATACCAGCCGTTCTTACGGAAAATCTTGGGGTCGCGGAAGTCACGGGTGGAGACCTCGGGAGAAAGCATCTCTGCTGTCAGGATGGGGTTGTTGTCATATTTTGTAAAATGTATACCGTCCAGCGAGACTGCCATACACTGCCTCTGCCGTTCCGGCTGGGCCGCGGTATACATCAGGTAAAGCTTACCGTCCTTTTCAATGGTGTTGCCGGAGCAGCAGCCGCAGATCACTTCATAGTCCTGGTCCGGACGAAGAGCAATCGGCTGTTCTTCCCATTTAATAAAATCATCGGATGTGAAATGTCCCCAGTGCATGGTGCCCCATCTGGAATCATAAGGATAATGCTGAAAGAAGAAATGTATTTTTCCGTCATGGTAGATCATCCCGTTCGGATCATTGGCCCATCCGGATGGTACATTGGCATGATATTTTTGTTTATACCTGTCATTTACTTTCATTTTTAAACCCTCTTCTTTTTCCAGCTGTCACTGACAGCCTGCTAACTACTGTTGACTGTGCCTATACATAAAGCCGTCCGCCCGGACAGGCTCAAGTACCTGTAAGATCCCCTTCTTATTTTTTCAGATATTCAAATCCTTCTTCATCGGCCTCGGTCCATTCCGATCCGGCGGCAGAACGTTTCACGCGCTCCGCCTTTCTGCGCCGGCGGGCACGGACGGCCCTGCGGGTCTCCGGATCCGCCTTGCTGCCGCGTCCTTTTTCGACATTCTCGCGGAACAGATCTCTGGCTGCCCTGGGCGCTCTTTGTGCGGATGCTTCCGGTACCGGCATTGACGCTTCCGCAGCGGTATGCTCCGGAACCGGCTGCGCCTGTATCCCCCCGGCCTTTTCCGCCGGTCCACCGTCCGTCCGGCTGTCTTCTGTCAGCGTCTCCGCGGTCTGTACCCGCGGAATCGTCCGGCCGCCTCTGCCCCCGGCCAGAAGTCTGACCAGCAGCAGGATCAGGACCAGATCCAGAAATGCCGGAATGAGCAGCCAGAAAGGAATCGGGGCAGGCCCGGCTGCTTTTTCTGCGGCAGCTGCCAGCTGCAGGACGCGGATGGCGGCTTTCTGAAGCAGCGCTGCCTTTTGATCTGCCCCCGCGCTGTCCGCGGTCAGCAGATCGGTCTTTGCCCGGTCCGCGTAGAAAAGATCCGTACCGGCTTCCAGGCCGGCTGCCGTACCGGCAGGATCCGCGCATGACAGATCCGCAGCGGCAGAGCCTTCAAATCCCCATTCCCTGCGGAGAAGATCCGTCATCAGAACGGATGACTGCCAGGCCGGCGTATCTTCCAGCAGGTCCGGTCCGGTACATATCATGTCCACACAGCCCTCCGCGACCGCTTTCTCGAAGGGCCGCAGGTATAATTCCCGGGCGGCCTGTTCTCCGGCCAGAAAAATCGTGTGTCCGCTGCCGGAATACCCGCTCTGCTGGCCGAATCCTGTAAGACAGGTACATATGCCCCCGCTCTGTATGCCCCGCAGCAGTTCCACTGTCAGATTCGCCGAAAGCAGGGGATCTTCTGAAAATACCATGGAAGAAGGAGATACCGGACTGCGCCGTACCCCGGCATAGGGAATCCTGATCAGGCCCGTATGCAGGGCGGCTGCTTCCGCCCCGATCTGCGCGCCCACGGCGGCTGTCAGCTCCGGATCCCAGGCAGCTGCCAGAAGAGACGCGGAAGGAAACAGGGTGCCGGTCCTGCCGGCCCCGCCGCTCCGGATCCCTCCCTGCAGCCGGGCTTCCAGGAAGAAAGGTTTTCCCACGGAAGCGACGGCTTCTGACTGATCCTGCTGCCGTACCAGCAGTTTCTGATAATCAGAGGCAGACAGCTGGTCCGCCAGGGCCGGCCATGCCGGATCGTCCGCTTCGCGGTCCTGCAGATCCTTCAGTCTGAGCCTGTTATCAGCAGGCTTCACAGACAGCTTTCCGGAGGATGCCGGTGTCTCACCGGCAGCTGACGGCAGTGCCGGCAGTCTGGCCTGCCCGGCATCCTCAAAGGCCTGCCAGTCCGCCCGGGAGGCGGTCACGCCGGCCAGGCGCTCCGTCATGCTGTCAAACACAGGCGCGGCAGACTGGCGCTCTCCTGATTTCGGTCCCCGGCCGCTGTCATCATAGACCAGGTCTTCGGTGATCTTCAGTTTCTTTTTATCTGTGACTGTATGCGCGTCCTCCATCAGAAGTACGCCATAGCTGCCCTTTTCCAGTACCCAGGCAGCCCGGCCCGCAGCCGTACCGGTACTGTCCCAGGTCAGCATGTCTTCCAGAGAAAACGCGACCTCCAGTTCCGTTTCTTCTCCCGGCTGCAGCAGCGCTGTTTTTCCAAATCCCGCCAGCCTTACATCCGGCTTTTCAGGACTGCCCTCTTTATAGGGCGCCCGTACATAAATCTGGGCTGTATCCCTTCCCGGTACGCTGCCGGTATTGGTCACATGCACCGTTACATGGACTGTATCGCCTCCCTGCAGGACATTGGCGATCTTCCTGTCAAACGAGGTATAACTCAGCCCGTATCCAAAGGGAAATGCCACGGCCTGCGCCCAGGCCTCCAGTCCGTCCGGATCATCTGTCCCGGCATCCGGGAATCTGGTCTCATAATAGCGGTATCCGCTGTAAATGCCCTCTGTGCAGACGTCGCAGTTCCATTCCTGCCCTCCGCTGTCTTCCAGAACGGCGGCCGCCTGCCCTGGCAGGTCCGCCAGATTCCGGACCCAGGTATCCGGCAGTTTTCCTTCCGGGGTGATCCTGCCCGACAGGATGCCGGCCAGTGCCCGGAAGCCCTGTCCGCCCGGTTCTCCGATCCAGAGGGCCGCGTCAATGCGTTCATCCGACAGGAAGTCCGCTTCCATGGGAACCGGGGTATTGAGGATGACAATGACCGTGCCAAAACGGCTGCAGGCCGCTTCCAGCAGGTCCTCCTCATTCTGGGTCAGCTGCAGATAATGCCTGCCGGCGTCACCGCCGGTCCATGCTTCCATATCCGCCGGATAATGGCTGCCGGCCGCGTCCCTGCGGCCAAAGAACAGGCAGGCTATATCCGCGTAGTCACGGGCGCTGTCCAGCAGCCCGTCCGGATAATCCGCCTGGGGAATCTCATAATTGCCAAAATCCGCCTGCCCTCCGGCCGGTCCGGCCGGCGTGATCCGGTTCTTTTCATAAAACCCGGAAAGCTCCCGGTTGACCAGGAAATTCTCCTCTTTCAGGGCTTCCTCCGGACTGACACAGACGTAACCATCCCCGCTCTCTCCTCCATAAAAGGGCCTGTCAGAAGCCGCGCCCAGCAGATTGATCTGCAGGCGGGTCAGGGGCAGGGTGTTTTCCTGATTTTTTAAAAGTACAATTCCCTGCTCCGCAGCGCGTTCAGAGAGGTCCGCGGATTTCTCCGCCAGCTCTGCCGGCAGGGATCCCCCTCCGGGACGAAACAGGGTGTTCCATTTACTGTAATTATATGCAGCGGATGCCCCGGCGATGACGCTCAGGACCAGGAGGACCGCAAGCAGAATCCTGCATATCCTGCGTTTCCTGTTCCCGTTTCCTGTGGGCTTCCTGTGTTTTTGTGACATAGTGGTCTACCTCCGGCTGCTGTTCCTCCCGCCGGGGCGGGATTCAGCTACATTCTACCATAACCGCCCCCTGTATACAGCCTTTTTCCGCCTTGATTTTACACCTGTTTTGCGCGCTCATTCCCGAATCCGGCAAACTGCAGATTCCGTACGCTTCATTTTGCTGAAAGGAAAACCGCTCAAAAAAAAATGCGGCCGGACGATTTGTCCAGCCGCAGCAATCACTTACTTTCAGCGAATGATTTTACCGGTCTCTGTTCGCTGACGGTAAGCGTTTTTCATCCCGGCCGAGCGATCGCATAAGGCAGCCGGGGCAAAAATCTGATGGATGCGAAAACATTTCGCAAATAGCGAAATTCCGAAAACCTTTTCATACCTATAGTTATTATATCCTATTTTGTCCAAAAATGCCTTGCTCAAAATAAACAAAAAGTGGCAAAAAGTGAATGTCAATTTAGGCAATTTGATCATATTTACAGGTACATCTTCCGAATCAGTCATTTTTCTTTACGACGGCTGTAATGGAGCGGATATGGACCGGTCCGCCCCAGCACAGCCAGCGGTCTGCCCGGGCGTTCCAGCCGTCGCAGATCCGCAGATAGAAACGGCCGTCCTCATATTCCCGGCAGCCGACCGCCAGAACCCAGTGCCAGTCCAGAGGCGCGATCATGACCAGGACCGCGCAGGGGCTGCCCTGCTCCAGACAGGACCGGACGGCTCCGGGACTGCCGCAGGGCCTGAGTCTGCAGCCGGTCAGGCCGGCTTCGTAAAGGGCGTTTCCCGCTCCTTTGCGGAACTCCCGGGTAAAAAGGGGGCCGTTCCCCAGCAGGGCGTAGGTCCTCCGGAAAATCCTGTCCCGGTCTTCCTGCCTGACGGTCCTGCCCGCTTTCAGGCACAGGATCACATTGGCCAGGCAGACTGCCGCGCAATGGTTCCTGGCCGGCTCCCGGTAATCTCCCGTGACCGCGAACCTGCGTCCCGATCCCGGGAGCCTGACTTCGCTCGAGGGACCCGGCGGCAGTTCGTCCTTTCTGAGAAAGGGATATTCATTTGTCGGGCCCATCAGCGCCTTCAGCTGTTCCATGCATGTGTCCTTTCCGCTTCCCCGCTCTCTGCCAGTTCCTATTATATAGTAAAAAGACCGCAAAAACAGCAGTAAAGGGGTTCTGCAGAAGAATACAGGAAAGAAAAACCCGCGGACCGGAATCCGCGGGGCGTGTTCAATAATGACCGGCCGGTAAGCAGCCGGCGCTTTATTCTTCTACAATGGGGGCGTCCACCGCGTTCTTTTTAACGGAATTCACGCCGTTCACACAGGCCTTCATGGTCGTATACCCCTCACTGACGGCAATGATCTGGCCGTTGGCCGCTTTCAGACGGAAGCGGAACTCTCCGGCATTGTCTTTATAGATCTCAAATTTGGGATGCTTCTCTCTGGTGTATCCCTCAACGGTCTGGTCCTCTACCGCCGCGCCGGGGGCGTTTTTGATCACGCTGTTGATACCGGTCCTGGCGTATTTGGCCGCTTTGTAAGACTGTGATGTGGCCACGATCTGCCCGTTGGATGCCTTCAGATCAAATTTGATCTTACCGTTCTTAGTGGTCTTCATTACAAATTTACCCATAATATACCTCCCCTTTCGTGCCGTATCCCCTGCTTTCAGAGGCGGACCCGCGTCTGTATCTGTATATTATTATAATAAATTTGTCTGAAATCTCAATAAATACTTCCGTTTTCACTGATAAATATATCTGACCAGGTTATTTATTCAGTGATTCTCCCGATGCTCCGCAATGGTCCGCTTTCAAATGCTCCAGAACGGCTGTCAGGGACGGAAGGATCAGAAAAGCCGTCCTTTCCATCTCCTCCGTAGGCGCCAGCCTGTCCGGGACCATGACCGGCCGCATGCCGGCTGCCGCCGCAGCGCGGATCCCGTTATAGGAATCTTCGATCACCAGGCAGTCCCCCGGATCCGCGCCAAGCCTGCCGGCACAGAGCAGGAAAATATCGGGGGCCGGCTTGCTCCTTTCCGCCATATCACCGCTGACGATTACATCAAAGCACGCATACAGGCCCGCTTTGGTCAGTTCCTTTCTCAGCAGGGGAAAGGGGGTCGAAGAAGCCAGACCTGCCGGGATCCTCTCCTGCCGCAGCCAGGCCAGCAGTTCCCGGGCCCCTTCCTTGACCGGCATCCTGCCGCTGTCAACAATCTCCTGAAAGTAGTCCCTGCAGTCCCGAAAGGCCTTTTCATAGGACCAGCCGGGCGCACTGCCGAAGGCCTCCTCCATGATCTGTCTTTCCATTTGGTCGTTGACGCCTGTGGCGTCCGCTACAGCCTTCCTCATCCGGGCGCCGTCCAGCCCGCTCAGGGCGGCAGCGCGCATCCACCCTTCCAGATAGACCCTTTCCGAATCCAGGATCACTCCGTCCATATCAAATATGACCGTCATAAGTTCACCTCCCCGGGCACAGCCGGTACAATATCCCTGCCCGGCACCGGCGTCTGCCGGATTAACAACAGATACAGTTCCATTTCTGTCAAAAAAAGCTTATAATCAACAGGTACATAATCTGAACAGAGAATCATATAAATACAGTCTCTGCAGATAAACTATACCAGAAAAGGAGTTCTTTATGTGGACAATATCTTCCATCAAAGACAATGCCAGAGATAAATTCAAGGCTAATTATGGTAACAGTGTTCTGGCCATCTTCCTGGCCGGTATCATTACCTTCGGTATTTCGTCAGTCAGTTCCCTGATTCCCCTGGGAGGCCTGGTATCCACCATCTTCCTGGTCAACATCATCAGCGGAATCGGCGTACCCCGGTTCTTTGTCCATAATCACAGGGACAGAGGCGAAATCGGCCACCTGTTTGAAAGCTTTTCCTCCAGCTATATGAATCAGGTCGTGGTCATGCTTTTAAAAAATCTTTTTGTCGGGCTGTGGAGCCTGCTTCTGGTCATTCCGGGCATTATCAAATATTATGAGTACCTTATGGTACCCTATATTCTTGCCGACAATCCGGATACCAGCTGGGATGACGCCAAAGAGCAGTCCCGCGCCATGATGGACGGAGAAAAAATGAATGCTTTTCTTCTTCATCTGTCCTTTATCGGATGGGCCCTGCTGATTCCGTTCACCTTAGGTTTTATATATTTCCTCTACCTGGGTCCTTATATAGCACAGGCGGAAGCAGAGCTTTATCATGTCCTTCTGGAAAAGACCTATGCACCGGCCGGCAGTCAGAGCGGTCCCTACAGCAGTTACGGGCAGCCTTACCCGGGCGGCTATCAGGCTGTGAATACAAACGCCCCTTATCCGGGTGGTTTTAACACGCAGCCCGGCAGCTTTAACAGCCCGGTCACGCAGCCCTCTGCGCCTCCGGCCGCGTCTGCCCCGGCTTCCTCTGCCCGGGACACCTATGCTCCAAATCCCTGGTCTGTCGGGCCGGCCGCAGGAAATTCCTCTCCTTCCGGGTCCAATGAAGGCAGGCCGGATCCTTTCGCGTCCGTCCCGGAGCTGCAGACACCGGATCCTTTTGCCGCCAGCCGGTCTTCCGGCAGCGGAGACCAGACCGCGGATCCTTTCGCGCCTTCCAAACCCGCTTCCTTCGGCGATCTGACCGCGGATGCCTCGGATCCGCTCAGTGTGTCCGGGTCTTCCTCCGCAGGCGGTGCCGACAGCCCGGTCGACAGCGGTTCCCAGCCGGGTGCTCCGGACTTTAACTTCAGCAATTTTGACGATACCGATTACACCGTCAGTTTCTTTGATGACTAAAGGTACAGCGGCCGGACCGGGCAGAACGTCTTCCGGTCCTGTCATTCCCCGGTCATGAAAGAGGCTGTGGAGAAGCAGGTCATCCGCTTCCCCACAGCCTCTTTTTATATCCGGCTATTCCTGTTTACACGCTTCTTTTCCGTTTTTCCTTACGGATCCTGCATTACAGCATCTGCCTGCATTGCTGCCGGGCACCCCGGCAGATATCATTCGGTCACATGGATCTGGCAGGACCGCATCGTTTCCAGCGCCGCACTGTGTTTCTGCGGGGTCACGCCCGCACAGCAGGAAGCGTCGACGGAAATCTTTATCTCCGGCATGAAAGCCTTGAGGATCAGCGCGTTGCTGACCACGCAGATATCTGTACACAGCCCTACCAGTTCAATTTCCACGTCCTCATCGTACATGGTAATGGCCTGGATCTCTCCGGCCAGTTCCAGACAGCCGAATGTGGGCTTGTTATAAATATGACCGGAGGGGATCAGGGAAGCCAGAGAAGAACGGATCTGCCAGCCCTCTGTCCCTTCAATACAATGCTCTACCGGCAGGTTCTGTCCCTCCTGGGTCTCCAGATAGTCGACCTGGTGGGTGTCCCGGGTGGCGTATACATCATTTCTGTCGTAACTCTCAATTTTGCGGCGTACGTTATTCACAATATCCACCGCCTCGGGCGTTCCCAGACTGCCGTCAATAAAATCATTCTGCATATCGATTACGACCAGTATCCTTCTCATAAGTAACCTCCTTTGATCTTCCGGCGTTTTGCCCAATCCTGGAAACGAATCTGTTTCTATTATGTGATAAAGAGTCTTTTTTTGTCAAACCGGCCAGCTTTCTTTCGCAGAGGAGTCTTCCCGCATCAACGTTCTGTGTGTATTAGTATTAATATTACACATGTGATTCTTAATTCACATATCACATCTGATATACCTGTCACAATTAATACATCCCCTACATATCATACGATGCTCAAAAAGGTGGAATTCTGCAAACATTCTTAAATTCTTCAATTTCAAACATATAATTAAATTGCAATCTTATTATACGAATGTTATTATGGACTCATACAAACGCTTAACCCGTTGTTCGTGTTTTTATGTTCTTTTTATGTTATGTTAGACGTTTGCTTCAGCCGTATCAACGCAGCAGCCTGCCGTGATCTCTCCGGCAGAGAAAGGAGTCACAGGTAACACAGTATGGAATATTCTCTCGGATTATATGAAAAGGCCATACCGGTCGGTTTCAGTTTTCCCAAAATGTTCGAGATCACCAGAGACTGCGGTTTTGACCGCCTGGAGATCAGTGTAGATGAGACAGACTGGCGCCTGGAAAGGCTGGACTGGAGTGTGGAGAAACAGCGTGAGCTGGGCATCCTGTCCCGTGCTGCCGGCGTTCCGATCCGCACCATGTGTCTGTCCGGCCACCGCAAATATCCCTTCGGATCCCACGATCCTGAAATCCGGAAACGTTCCATGGAAATCATGGAGAAAGCGATCCGCTTCTGTGTCAACGCAAACATCGCGCAGATCCAGCTGGCCGGTTATGATGTCTATTACGAACAGGGCGACGCTGATACCGAAAAGTGGTTTCTGGAGAATCTGACCAAAGCTACCGCTTACGCGGCCCGCTGGGGCGTGACCATGGGCTTTGAGACTATGGAGACTCCCTTCATGGATACCGTCGAAAAATCCATGCATTATGTAAAAGAGGTAGACAGTGCGTGGCTGGGGGTATATCCTGATATTGGAAACCTGAAGAACGCGGCCGTTCTGTACGGACATGATGTTGTGGATGACCTGCTCCTGGGCAGGGGCCATATCTTTGCAGTCCATCTGAAAGAAACAAAGCCCGGTCTTTACAGAGATATGAACTTCGGCGACCCGACAGGCCATACCGAGTATGAGCGCTGCCTGGAAGCCACCCTGGGAATGGGGATTCGTACTTACACCGGCGAATTCTGGTATCAGAAGGGCCAGGATTATGTACAGGTCATTACTGACGCCTCCGCTTTCCTGCGGGACAAGATCGAAAAGACCGGAAAGAAGCTGGGCCTGTAAAACGGATCTCCGCCTGACGGTCGGTTCAGGAGACTGAACAGTATGACGAACCCAGGGGTGACTTGCACAAAGAAAAGAGGTATTACATGTTAGAAGAACTGAAAAAAAGAGTCTATGAAGCCAATATGCTGCTTCCCAAACATAAACTGATCACATTTACCTGGGGCAATGTCAGTGAGATCGACCGGGAATCCGGCCTCTTCGCCATCAAGC
>ODAI013910365.1_pt1 | contig 15350 bp, 16 predicted proteins | sample 1539321 | NCBI WGS metagenome assembly ODAI01 (sample SAMN02144231, study PRJEB22623) | gut metagenome | biome: sheep rumen | host: Ovis aries | place: New Zealand
ATTGTACCATAAATTGTGAGTTACTATGACAGAAACCTCCAAAAATTCAACAGAAAATAAAGTCTCAGCGCATGAACTTCCCTGGTTTGTGCGGGGACTGCGCGACGGTATCCCTATCTGTATGGGATATTTCGCCGTATCCTTTGCACTGGGGATCACCGCAAGAGGCGTTGGAATGAACGCGCTGCAGGCAGGACTTATGTCTCTGGGCATGGTGGCTTCAGCCGGAGAATACGCCGCGATCGTCCTTATAGGTTCGTCCGCAGGCGTCTTCGAGATGATCACTACCTGTATCGTGGTCAATCTCCGGTATTTCCTCATGAGCTGCTCGCTGTCCCAGAAGCTCAGCCCGGAGCTGCCTTTTTATCACCGGTTTCTGCTGCCCTACTGCATTACCGACGAAATCTTCGGTCTCTCCTCCGCTGTGCAGGGCTGGCTCGATCCCAGGTATTCCTACGGCATGACGGTTATATCTGTGGCCGGATGGACCACCGGAACGGTTCTGGGCGTATTATTGGGCAACATAATGCCGGCCTGGGCTGTCAACGCGCTGAGCGTATCGCTCTACGGCATGTTCCTGGCGATCATCATCCCTCCCTCGAGAAAAGACAGGTTTATCGCAGGTCTCGTGGTCATATCCATGGCGGCCAGCGGATTATTCTCTGTCCTGCCCCTTTTAAGGGAGATCTCAGGCGGCTTTAAGGTGATCATTCTCACGCTCCTGATCGCGGGAGCTGCGGCCTTCATCCACCCTATTGAATAAGGAGACCATTATGAATCCGGGCATTTATCCTTCGCTTCTGATCATGTGCCTGACGGTATACTGCATCAGGATGCTTCCCTTTCTTGTTTTCAGAAAAGAGATCACGAACCGCTGGCTCCGCTCTTTTCTCTACTATGTTCCTTATGTCACGCTCGCAGTCATGACCTTTCCCGCGATCGTTACGGCAACGGACAATATCTGGTCCGGGATCGCCGCGCTGGTCGTGGGACTTCTGGCAGCGTGGTTCAACGGAGACCTGTTCTTTGTGGCGGTATCCTGCTGCGCGACAGTATTCCTGACGGGACTGTTCCTCTGAATGCATATTCTGAGCGGATATCCGTTTATTAATTTTTAATATTCTTTTTTCCTTTTCTTTCTTGCATTCGCTATTCTATTATCTACAATTAATACGAATAGCAAACCTTTAGATAGAGGAACGTGATAATACTTATGTTTAATGAACTCAGATATCGTTTTTCCAAATTTATGCAGGGAAGATACGGAGTGGACAGCCTTTCCCGCTTCCTCTCCATAGTTCTTCTTGCGATCATAATCCTGGGAATGTTCATAAGGATCCCGCTGTCCGGAACGATCACCCTCGTGATCCTCGTTATCCTTTACTGGAGAATGTTTTCCAGAAACATTCCCAAGAGATACGAAGAGAACCAGAAGTTTCTTCAGATCAGGGATAAGCTTTTGGGGCGCTTCTCCGATTTTGGCAGCAACATGTCGCAGATGAAGGATTACCACATCTACAAATGCCCCAGATGCAACCAGAAGATCCGCATCCCCCGGGGGAAGGGGCATATCATGGTCAGGTGTCCCAAATGCGGATACGAGTTTCATAAGAAAAGCTGACTTAAGCGGCCGGTCCACCGGCCGTTTTTCTTTGTAAAATCAAAATCTTCTGTTTATAATATCCCTCATAGATCATTTACGGGAAGGAGCCCCATATGTTCGGATATGTTGTCGTCAGCGAACAGGATCTTAAGATCCGCGAGTTCAATCTGTACCGCTCCTATTACTGCGGAATGTGTATGGATCTCAAGGAGCACTACGGACAGACCGGAAGGCTGACACTTAGCTATGATACAGTTTTTCTCGCACTTCTTCTGACAAGTCTTTATGAACCGGAGGATTTGAAGCGAGATATTCGCTGCGCGGTTCATCCTGTGGAAAAACACGCCGCGAGGCAGAATGATTACACGCGCTACGCGGCAGATATTAATATCATACTCTCCTATTATTCCTGTCTGGATGATTGGAATGACGAAAAGGATCCCGGGAAGAAACTGTTCGCCGCTTTGCTGAAAAAAAAGAGTGACAGAGCCTGTCTGCTCTATCCCGAAAAAGCAGCAGTCATCCGCGGGAAGCTGGGGGAACTGGGTGAACTTGAGAAGAAAGCGCGCAGCGGGGAAGAACCTGTCCTTACGCCGGCTGCTCTTTTGGACAGAGCCGGCAGTATTTTCGGAGATCTGCTGGCAGAGGTATTCGACTGCAGAAAGGATACCTGGAGCCCTGCCCTTAGAAGGATCGGATTTAATCTCGGGAAATTCATCTATATTCTCGACGCCTATGACGACCTGGAAAAGGATGAAAAGAACGGAAGCTTTAACCCTCTTGCCGGCATGAAGGACAAACCGCATCTGGACGACTACGTGCGCGGCGTTCTCACCATGACTCTCTCGGACTGCACAGGAGCATTTGAGACGCTTCCTGTCGTAGAAAATATTGATATCCTTCGAAATATATTGTATTGTGGAATATGGCGTAAATTCGAAGAAGTATTCAAAAAGCGCACCGGAGTAACGGAAGGATCCGGTGATTCCACGGAAAGGACCGCACAAGATGAGTGATCCGTATAAAGTTCTCGGCGTTGACAGAAACGCCTCAGATGATGAGATCAAGAAAGCATACCGGAACTTAAGCAAGAAATATCACCCGGATGCCAATATAAACAATCCCAATAAAGACAAAGCCGAAGAGATGTTCAAGCTGGTCCAGGAGGCCTATCAGCAGATCATCTACGAGAGGCAGCACCCCTACGCGTCCGCAGGCAGCCAGAGTTATGGCAGTACAGGAAGCAATACCACCTACGCCGGCGGTTCCTACGGGGGCGGCCAGGGCTATAACGGCCAGTTCTATACCAGCTGGGAAGATTTTTTCAACGATTTCTTCGCGGGCGCCTACGGCGGCCAGTATCAGCAGCAGTATAATCCCAATTTAAACAGCGATTATCAGAGATATATGAATGCCGCTGCCAGTTATATTAATGCCAGACGTTATAATGAAGCTCTCAATGTCCTTAGCAATATAGAGGACCACAGTGCTCTCTGGTACTACTACAGCGCTATTGCTAACGCAGGACTCGGTAATCACGCCCAGGCTTTGGAATACGCCACGATCGCGGCTGATATGGAACCGAACAACTACTCCTATCAGAATCTTGTCACGCAGCTTAGCAGAGGAAGCAATATGTATCAGCAGCGCGAGAACAACTATGTCCGCACATATGACAGCGGCGGATGGTGTCTCAGGCTCTGCCTGCTCAATGTCTTTCTCAATCTTTTCTGCGGCGGAAGGTTTTTCTGCTGCTGATCATGAAATAAGAAATAAAGAGGCTGACGCTTTTTGCGTCAGCCTCTTTTGTCTTTTTGTGTAATGCTAAGATCAGCGGTTTCTGCCGTGGCACTTTTTATATTTTTTGCCGGATCCGCAGGGGCAGGGATCGTTGGGATAGATCTTGGCGGGCTTTCTCACAGTGCCGCTCTCCTTCTGCTCCTTGTAAAGCTCTTTTCTCTTTTCCTCATCGAAAATGGGCTCCCACTCCTCAAGGTCGTAAAGCCAGTCAGCACCGGCCGCAACCATGTTCTTATAAAGCTTCTCTTTGTCAAATCCAAGGTTAACGACGGTGTTCTCATCCATCTCTTCGATAGGATTGGCTTCTTTCAGGGAGTCATTGATCCCATCCAGGAATCCTGTCATTGTCATGAGGTCAACGCCGAATTTCTCTGCAAGTTCGCTGACCGTACCGGTCACCACCTCATCGGGATTTTTGAGGATCTCTGCATAAATGTCCTTTTCTTTGGCAAAATAGTCCGCCCACAATCTCTGAAGATCGCCTTTGTTGGCTTTCTCATTGTAAGCTTTATCTCTCCACTGTTGTAAAATACCCATTTGAATACCACCTTTCTTAGTATTAATCTTTCAGCAATGCAGTTGTATCGACGGATCCCTCGAACACAGTTCTGGCAGGTCCGGTCATCCAGACATTGTTGCTTTTTTTGTCCCACTCGATCTCAAGGCTTCCGCCAAGCACATCCACAATGATGCGATCGCCTGTTTTCCCGTTCAGTACACAGGCCACACCTGTGGCGCAGCATCCCGTTCCGCAGGCCAGCGTCTCTCCTGATCCTCTCTCCCACACTCTCATCCTGACGTGTCCCTCGTCAATGACCTGGACGAATTCCGTGTTGATCCTGTTGGGAAAACGTCTGTGATTTTCATATAAAGGGCCGATCTCGTTGAGCGGCAGGTCCTCTGTATTGTCCACAAACAGCACAGCGTGAGGATTTCCCATAGATACGCAGGTGACTCTTTTGATCTCGTCACCGATCTCAAGGGGCGCGTCGACGACCGCGCAGCGGATCTTACTTCCGTCGTCCAGTATAAGGGCCCTTCCCTCTTCCTCCGAATAGAGTACGGGGATCTCGGAAGACTCTAAAATGGCCGGTCCCATATTGACTCTGACCCGCTTTACGAATCCGCCTTCCGGATAGAGGGTGAGATATTTGATCTTTTTAAAGCTCTCCACAGTGATCTGTGTCTGATCCGTAAGTCCGTAGTCATATACAAATTTTCCTACGCAGCGGATCCCGTTTCCGCACATTTCTCCGCGGCTTCCGTCGGCATTGTACATTTCCATCTCAAAGTCAGCGATCTGTGAGCTGTTAATGAAGATCACGCCGTCTCCGCCGATACCGAAATGCCTGTCACTCATTTTCCTGACGAGCTCTGGCTTTATGTCTTCCGGAATGGTCTGGGAAATGCCGTTTATATAGACATAGTCGTTGCCGCAGCCTTCCATTTTCGTAAACCTGATGATCATAAGAACCTCTTTTTATAAACAGCGTGAGCGGTCAAAAGATCCGCCTTATTATTATCTCATGAAATGCGGAAGTTTTTTCCCGTTTTCCCGCACGACGCAGAGGATCCTCTCACTCTCCTCTGAAACGGGTCCCATGCTGTCGCTGTCCATCTCCGCGATCCAGGTCAGCCCCGCCTCCTCTGCAAAACGCTTCATCTCCTCGAGCGTATATCCGCGCTGACGATGGATCTCCTGATACTTGCGGAAGAGATTGTCATCCTCCTTCACGCCCGTCTCTCTTATGAAAAGAGAGAGATCATATTCATTGATGCGGGACTCGTCGTCGTACCAGTTCTCCCAGATAAAAGAGCAGTCTTCTCTGTCCTCAGCGATCGTATTGTCACCGATCACATCCCTGTACAGATGCAGAGTCTTGAAATCGAACACGAAGATCCCGCCGGGAAAGAGAAAAGTGTTTACTCTCTTAAAGAGCTTTATCATATCCTCATCCGTGAGCAGATAGTTGACGCTGTCTCCAACGCTCACAAAGGTCCCCGCGGTTCCGTACAGTTCAAACTCCCTCATGTCCTGGCACAGATAGAGCGTTCTGTGTCTTAGGCTGTCCCTTCTCTCAAGGGCTATTCCCAGCATCTCTTCAGACAGGTCGATCCCCATGACATCGTATCCCCTGTCAGCCAGTATCTCCGTGAATTTCCCGGTACCGCAGCCAAGATCCACTACGAGGTTCTTTTCCGCCGCCAGGAGAACGTCCCGGGCTTCGCTGGCACCTGTTCTCTTCTGCGTAGGCTTAGACACTCCGAATCTGGTGATCATGTCCTGGATCTGGTCAGCTGTCTTGTGATAATCCGTTCCGTCCATAAACTCATCATAGACAGAGGCAAAACTTCTATAGCTTTCGTACATTTTTCCTTTGACCTTTTAACTCACTGATCCGGCACAAAACTATATGTTCAGGATCATTAACCTGTCAGACGATCCGCGCAAGAAGTCCGTAGGAAACAATAGACATGATCACGGTCGCGATCAGTATCCCCAGGATCTCAGCTACAAGAGCCTTTTTAAAATCGACATCCAGAAGCGCCGCAATAAGGGATCCTGTCCATCCGCCCGTGCCCGGAAGCGGGATACCGACAAAGAGCATGAGCCCCAGGAATTCTCCCTTTTCAAGAGCATCGCTCTTGTTCATGGCCCTGTTCTCAAGTTTTTTTACCACTTTTTCAGTGGGTCCGAATTTTTCGAGCCACTTGAAAATCCTCTTGATAAAAAGAAGTATGAATGGGATCGGCAGGAAATTTCCGATCACACAGATCGGTATTGCCTCCACAATATCGACGCCAAGGAGCGACGCGACTATAAGTCCTCCCCTGCATTCGAGGATAGGCATCAGGGAAACGATAAATACAACTGCCTTTGCTGAAATATATTGCCCGAGGTGTGCTGCAAACCAGGCTGCTAAACTCTCCATATTATAATCTACCTTAATTCCTTAAAATGATCCGGTCACCCGCGCCCGGTGATCTCACGCAGCGCCGATACCACTGCGTCCATCTGCTCGTCCGTGCCGATCGTTATTCTCAGATACTCTTTGATGGCGGGTGAATTCCAGTGACGAACAACAATATTCTTCTTTCTCAGCTCCGCAAACAGATAGTCTCCGGAGAAATCGGGATGACAAGCAAACACGAAGTTTGCTTTGGAATCCGGGAACTTAAAGCCCAGCTTCCTAAGTTCCTCTTTGAAACGCTCCCTGGTCCTGACTATTTTGCCCGTAGTCGTCTCAAAATACTCCCTGTCTTCCACAGCGGCTTTCCCTAACATGATAGAAGGGAGGTTCATTGTGTAAGAGTTGAAGGAGAATTTGATGTCCTTCAGATACGCGATCAGTTTCTCACTTCCCATAGCAAATCCTACTCTGAGTCCTGCCATAGCGCGGGACTTGGAGAAAGTCTGGACGATCAGGAGGTTGTCATATTTCTCTGTAAGGGGAAGCGCGCTTGTCCCGCCGAAATCAATGTAAGCTTCGTCTACAATAACTACACTGTCGGGATTTGCCTTTACGATCCTCTCTACTGTGGTCAGGGATTCCTCCACGCCGGTAGGCGCATTGGGGTTGGGGAAAATGATCCCGCCGTTCTTAATGCCTGTCAGACGGGGCATGTACTCGTAAGGATCGATATTCAATTCCTCTGTGAGAGGGATCGGCTGGTACGGAATTCCGTAAAGATCCGCCCATACGGGATAAAAGCTATAGGTTATAGCCGGAAACAGGATCGGATCGCCGCCTGTAAAAAATGTCAGGAAGCACAGGGCAAGGACATCGTCGGAACCCACGCCGACAAAGATCCTGCTGCTGTCGATGCCGTAGAAAGCGGACAGCGCATCTGTCAGTTCGGAAGCGTTCATATCCGGGTAAAGACGAAGGTCATCCGTTCGGACCAGAAGCTCCTCCATTGCTTTTCTGACGCCCGGTGCCGGCGGATAGGGGCACTCATTGGTATTGAGTTTTATTATGTTCTTCTCCTTGGGCTGCTCTCCCGCTGTATAGGGTACGGTTTTTTTTACTTTCTTCTCCCAGGACATGGCATTCCTCCTTTGTTCCCACAAATACCCCCACGGTATTTTACCTTACTTCAAAATGGATGACAACAAATAAAACGCCCTGACGCCAAAATAACTTATTTCATCTGTTCATACCATCTGTTCCGGATGAAATACCTCGTCAAACCTCTCCGATGTGAGAAATCCCAGTTTTACGCATGCCTCTTTGAGAGAGATATTCTCTTTATAAGCCAGCTTGGCAGTCTTCGCCGCGTTCTCATAGCCGATATAAGGATTAAGGGCTGTTACAAGCATAAGCGAATTGTGGAGATTACTGCTCATCTTATCCCTGTTTGCCGTGATCCCGCACACGCAGTTCGTTCGGAAAGAATTTAGGACATCAGAAAGCAGCCTTACAGACTGCAGATAATTGTAAATGATCACAGGCATGAATACATTGAGCTGGAAATTGCCCTGAGAGGCAGCGATCCCGATCGCAGTGTCATTACCCATCACCTGCACGGCGACCATAGTCACGGCTTCGCACTGCGTCGGATTGACCTTTCCGGGCATGATAGAGCTTCCGGGCTCATTTTCAGGGATAAAGATCTCCCCGATACCGCAGCGGGGGCCGCTTGACAGCCATCTGACGTCGTTCGCTATTTTCATCAGGTCCGCGGCAAGCGCCTTGAGAGCGCCGTGTGAAAAGACCACTGCATCCTTGGAAGAAAGGGCGTGGAATTTGTTGTCTTCAGTCCTGAAATCAAATCCTGTCAGCTCCGATACAGCCGCGGCTGCTTCTTCTGCAAATCCCTTGGGCGCATTGAGGCCTGTGCCGACTGCAGTTCCTCCCAGAGCCAGTTCCCTGAGTCCCTTCTCTGAATCCCGGATCATCCCGCGACACTTTTCAAGCATTGCTCTCCAGCCGCTGATCTCCTGGGAAAAAGCGATGGGAACTGCGTCCTGCAGATGTGTGCGGCCGCTCTTGACGATCCCTTCATTTTCCTTTTCGAGTCTCTTAAACTCACTGATCATTGCATCCAAAGAAGGAATGAGCTGCTGCTCCAGAGCCGTTACAGCCGCAATATGCATGGCCGTGGGGAATGTGTCGTTTGAGCTCTGGGACATGTTTACAGTGTCGTTGGGATGCAGAAGTTTATCGCCGGCGATAGCGTTGCCTCTGTTGGCGATCACTTCATTGACATTCATATTGGACTGAGTGCCGCTGCCGGTCTGCCATACAGCCAGAGGAAACTCTCCGCTTAGTTTTCCTTCCTCAATTTCAGTACACACTTCCGCGATCAGGCCGCATCTTTTCTCATCGAGTTTCCCGAGCCTGCAGTTGGCTATAGCCGCAGCTCTTTTAAGTACTGCAAATGCGCGGATGATCTCCGCCGGCATTTTCTCTGTTCCGATACGGAAATTCTGGTAACTTCTCTGTGTCTGTGCGCCCCAATAACAGTCCGCGGGCACCTTCATCTCGCCCATCGAGTCATGTTCGATCCTGTATTCCATTTTGTGTCCTCCGCTCAGTTCTTATCAAGTTTCACTGCAACAGTTTCTGTTTCTTATGTCCGCGGACCTTAAATCCCGCAAAATCTCCCCTGCTGTACACAACTTTACATCCGGCTTTGCGGACTCTGAGTTCAATACATCTGCCGCAGGCGGATGCCTCATCCTCTGTGCATATTTTGCCGTCGTAAAGAAGGTATTTTTTGCGCACGTCTCCCGGAGAGAGATTGGGCATGATCACGTTGGCACCGGCCAGAAATCCCAGTTCTCTTCCCGCCGGATGAATTGTCCCCAGCGCTGTGGTCGCCGGAAGCAGCACATCCGGAAGCATGAGCCTTAACACAGCCAGAAGGTGCAGCGTGTCATAGAGACTTCCCGCCTTCTCTCCCGCGAAAGGAGTATCCTTGTGGGGAATAAAGGGCCCTATACCGATCATATGGGGCCGGAACTCTTTCATATAGCGAAGATCCTGCAGCACATGATCCCGGGTCTGTCCGGGGGAACCCACCATGATCCCGCAGCCCACCTGATAACCGATCTCTTTGAGATCTGAAAGGCACCTTTTTCTGTTTTCGATGCTCAGCTCCTGAGGATGAAGATATCGATAGTGTCCGGGATCTGAAGTCTCCTGCCGCAGAAGGTATCGGTCCGCGCCCGCGTCGTAATAGGCCTTATAGGAATCCCTGCTCTTTTCGCCTATAGACAGTGTTACTGCGCAATCGGGATATCTGTCCTTGATATCAGACACGATCCCGCAGATCATATCATCCGTAAAATACAGATCCTCTCCGCCCTGAAGCACAAAGGTACGAAAGCCTAGAGAATACCCCTGCTCACAGCAATGAAGGATCTGCTCCGGGGTCAGTCTGTAGCGCTGTACATTCCGGTTGCTTCTTCGGATCCCGCAGTATTTACAGTCATTTCTGCAGTAATTCGTGAACTCGATCAGCCCCCGAAGATATACGTCATTTCCGTAATACTTCTCCCTGGCCCTGCGCGCCGCGGCATAGAGAATCGCTTCTTCCTTCGTGCACCGGGCTGCCGGGATCTCTTCGCGGATCTGCACACACCTTTGAGCGTCTTCACCGCACTCTTTGTCCAAAATATCGAATAACTCACCGAACCCGCTGTCCGTGAGTGTCTGTTCTTTTAATAGGAGCCCGACCAGCTCCTCCATTCTCGTCAGCTTATCCATTGCATACAATTTCCGTACTTCTGTCGAGGATCCCCCGCATATAGGCGATCGCAGTACCGTAATTTGTAAAAGGAATTCCCTGGTCTTTTGCGCATTTCATGCGCCAGCGGACCTCTCTGTCATTAAGCATGCAGGCGCCGCAGTGAATGATCAGCGCGTATCTGCTCAGATCCTCGGGAAATCCTGTTCCGGAGGACGTCTCAAAGCAAATGTCCGCGCCGGTCTTCTTTCTGATCCAGGCAGGGATCTTCTCCGTTCCGATATCGCCGCACTGTCTGTGATGCGTGCAGCCCTCGGAGATCAGCACTACATCCCCGTCCTTCAGTTCGTCTATCTTCTTCACTCCCGCCAGAGCGGACTCCAGAAAGCCCTTATATCTGGCCATAAGGATCGAGAAAGAAGTGAGGGGAATATCCGCCGGCACTGTCCGGGCAACCTCACCGAAGACCTGGCTGTCCGTGATGACAAGACCGGGCCTTGCCTCAGTTCCGCCTTTACCAAGTTTTTCCAGGAGTTCCCCCAGCCGGTCCTGCTTGACGCAGATGGGAATACCGTCCGCATCGAGGATTCCCCGGATCATCATCTGCTGAGGAAGGATCAGCCTCCCTTTAGGAGCAGCTTTATCGATGGGGATCACCAGAATGACTATTTCAGAGGGTTCGATCAGATCACCGATCAGAGGTCTTTCCACCGCGCTCTTTCTGCCGAGTGCGGCGATTCTCTCCTTGAGTTCATGGATCCCGTCGCCGGTCAGCGCGCTGACATACAGGATTTGAGTCTTGTCGATCCCGGGGAACAGTTTTTCAGCCTTATCCGGTTCGATTTTATCTATAAGATCAGACTTGTTGCATACCACCAGATAGGGAATCTCTTTCTCCTCAAAGAGAGCAATGAGTTCCCTGTCAGCCTCTGCGGCACCGGTCTGTGCGTCGAGGACCAGCACGGCGAGATCGGCGCGGTTCATCACTCTTCTGGCCCGCTGCACTCTTTTCTCTCCGAGCGCGCCCTCGTCGTCGAATCCGGGCGTATCTATGATGACTACCGGCCCCAGCGGCAGCAGTTCCATAGACTTGATCACCGGATCTGTTGTCGTGCCCCTGACATCGGAGACCACGGAGATCTCCTGATTGGTAACGGCATTAACAATACTGGACTTTCCTGCGTTTCTCCTGCCGAAAAACCCGATATGCACTCTCTCGCCTGAAGGCGTGCTGTTAAGGCTCATCGCTGCCTCCTTTCCCGCCGAATGTACTGATAAAGGGATCTCTGAAGCTGCTCCTGTAAATACGTCCGGAAAAAGCCAGATGAGGCACCTGCTCGAGCGCAGTGTTCTCCGGTATCACATATCGGTAGAGCGGATCCGCGATCACAAGGGTATCATCCGCGCACAACTGCGCCAGCGTCTCTTCAACTTCCTCTTCTCCCCTGCAGATCTTATCAGCTGACCTGATCAGCATTCCGCTCTCTTCCGTCGCGGCGATCACACAGGTGCTGAAACCTCTGTCTTCGAGATCCTGCGCGATGCTGCAGGAGAAAACCGGCTCGCCGATCACGATGACCTGAGGTTTTCCGCGAAGAACGTGCCCGTCCTGATCATATGCGGCGCAACATTTACCGCTCTCAGCGGCTTTTTCCAGTGCCATTGCCACATGCCCGCGCATGTTTCCCGAAGGAACTCCTGCCACCCACGGCGTTCCGAACCTTTTCCATAAGAATTCGGCCGCGCGAAGGCCGGATGCAGAGACCACCAGATTGACAGAGGCTTCTCCGGCCTTTTCAAGTTCTTCCAGAGAGTCTCCCATAGCCCATACGGATCTGACATCCCAGCCTTCCTCCTCAATGATCTCTCTTAGGGAAGATACACAGCTCTCAGCCGCAAAGTCGAGCGGTGTCATTCCCAGAATGTTGAGGCTTCGCATTCCTACGCCGCTCATTGCGGCTCCGGGTTCCCAAAGATCCGTTTGGCCGAACAGCTTCTCTGCCAGCTTCTCAAAAGCAAGCCCCGCGCCGCTTATATAATCGTGCATTCCATTAGTAGGAATATAGAATGTCGGTATACCGGTCCTGTTCTCGAGGATCCTGCATATTCCTGAGAAGTCCGTTCCCGTAAGATATGGGATCGGTGAATTGCAGAGCGCAATGAAACGAGGCGAGAATTCCCCCGCCGCTCTCACCACATCCTCGATAAGTTTGCTGTCATTTCCAAGAACTGCGTCAGGCTCGCACAGCCCCGACAGAAAAATCAGACTGTCGCGGTCGTACCAGCGCGTCTCGTCATGGGTGTTGTATGTGGAATTGCATCCGGACGGATCGTGCATTACCACCATTCCGCCCAGTTCATAGAGCGCCGAGCACACTCCCGACACATCTCCGGAGTAGACCGGCAGTATTCTGTATGCCTGTCGCATAGTTTCCTCCCGAAGGTCAAAATATAGTCATTATCCGGCATCAGAGCAGAATACTCTCGCAGCCGAGTCCCTTTCTTGGAACGAGGTCTCTTGTGTCCTTCGTATTTACAAAGGCGTCTTCCATCAGGGACGCCATTTTTCTGATCCCGCTAAATCCCCACATCCCCCCGAAGTCGACGAGATTTACAAAATGCTCAGTGCCGCAGAACCAGGCCGCTTTGGGACCGACAGCCAGGAAACTTCTGTGTTCCGAATCTATGGCTCCCGCGTGAAGAAGTCGTCCCTTCACATGGATCGTACTGCAAAGGAGCACTTCGCCGTGATTCTCCCTGAGCCAGAGGAAGTCGTCCTCCTCCTCGGGGCTTACAGCGTCCAGATAGACTTCCCTGACTGCAAATCCTCGCTCCAGAAGAAGCTTTGCAAACCCCAAGGGCCTCTGTACCGCTATGTAGTCGATGGCGACCGGCGTATCCCCGATCACGCCGCGCAGATGCTGCAGCGCTTCTTCGCACAGTTTTTCCTCAAGTTCAAAGTCAAAACCGGCTTCTTCCGCTGTTATTAAAAGCGCCTGTGCCGCTGTCTCAAGTTCTTTCCTGATTCCGGCATAATCCATGACTGCCGGCAGATACAGACCTTTACCGCCGAGTCTTCCGGCTGTCTGTCTTACAGATGCCGCCGACATCGGACTCCTGGATATGAAAACATCTCTTCCGGAAAGTTTCCGGTAATCTTCCAGCGTCTCACAATCCTGTATTTGCAGGGGTGACGAATCCATCCCGCGGACCGCATCCGCAGCACGGATCAGCCGCATGAGATCACTCTCGGGATCAAGCGCATAAATGTCACCGAGCAGAGCTGTAAGACCGTTCTTAGTTTCAGACGGTTTAAGAATATCCATCATGGCCTTCCTGAGTTTCATATCAGGGCTTGGTCCGGTCTTTTGCATGATCGGATCCATCCACCCTTTGATGAACGCGATCTGCGGGAATCTCTTTTCCAGCTCTTTGTATACATATCCCAGATCGCATCCCATGAAATGATGGAGGCACACCGGAAATACCAGAACAGCTTTGGGAAGTTCATTTTCCCCCTTTTTTCTGCGGATCTTCTCCAGTACATCCGTGACTCCCTCCAGCGTGATCTCCTCGAGATTCCCGCTGTGCATGTCCTTCTCTTCAAGAACTACACAGGAAAAACGCTCGATGGCGTTCATCTCAGCGGCAGTCATCACGACGCCTCTCATACAGTTATCCGAGCAGATGTAGATCTGATGGGCCTGGGGCATCAGCATTCCGATGTGTACGATGTTCCAGGTCTCGTGAACGGGAGGGTTGAACTCAAGCTCCTGCGCAAAAGGCGCGGGAAAGGAAGCCTTCGATACAGGGATCCTGGAAGGTCCTTCGCATGCTGCTTCAGGTTTTTTCGCATTATTTAAAGGGACAGAGGGCTCTTCGCGAACAGGATAATTGACGCCGCAGTCCCGGGCGATCCTGTCAGCAAGCACCCTGTAGGAATCCGCAGCGGCGGAATCAGGAAAGGCGCTCATGACAGTCTCTCCCAGTTCCTCCGCTTCCTGTACAAGGTCAGATCTGTCGATGCTTCCGATGATCTGAGTGTGGAGATCCTGCGAGAGTTCCAGGACCTTTTCCTCCTCGCGCTTTACATTTCTCCGGTTGAGGATCAGGCCGCCCAGCTGCGCGTAGCCTCTCTCTTTGAAATTTTCTACCGCGAGACCGATATTTGCCGCCGCATAAATGGCCATATTCTCGCCGGAGGTCAGAATATACACTCTGTTGGCGTAGTCCTCTCTCATGGGCATGGCAAATCCTCCGCACACTACGTCCCCCAGGACGTCGTAGAGGATCACATCCGGTCTGTATTTTGACAAAATATCTTTATCCCTGAGTGTCTCCAGCGCAGTGATGATGCCTCTTCCGGCACATCCCCGTCCGGGCATGGGGCCTCCGGCCTCCGCGCAGATTACCCTTCCGCTGCCCACCTGCCTGACATAGATGACGTCTTCGAGCTCAAAGGGGACCCGCCTTCTGACCATCTCCATGACTGTGGGGATCTTTTTCCCGTCCCTCAGGCTCAGGGTGGAATCCGCTTTGGGATCACATCCGATCTGCAAAACGGTCATCCCAAGGCCCGCCCAGTATTGAGACAGGTTTGAGACGGTAGTTGATTTCCCGATGCCGCCTTTTCCGTAAAATGCTATCCTGATCATTTTATCTCCACCTCTGAGATCACATTGGAATAAGCCGTCTTGGCACTGATCCCCGGAAGTTTTCCGATCTTGCCGGAAAGCGCGCTGATCTTCTCCTGCGGAGCGTCAACAGCTACGCTGATGATGCTGATTCCCTTGCTCCTGTAGGGGATCCCCATTCTGCCGATTATGTAACCGCGGTATTCGTGCAGGATCTCATTGATCTTCTGCGCGGCGTCCTCATTTCCAACAATTATGGAGATCACCGCCACTCTCGTCTCTATGCTCATAGCCGTCTCCTTAGTGTTTTATCAGCAGATCCTCGGAAGCAGCTCGTTGCCGGGCTGCGGAAGAAGAGTCTGCGCGCCGATCTCCGTCGTCATAGTCACTCTTCCGGGCATAGTATCTGTGATCCTGCCGATAACTGTCGTCCCTTTTGTGTATTTGCAGCTTCGGAGGGTATCAACAAGAAGATCTGCTTTCTCCTCGGGGCACACCATAACAAGTCTTCCCTCGCATGCCAGATACAGAGGTTCAAGACCAAGGAGTCCGCAGACTCCCTTAACGGCCGGATCCACCGGGATCTTGCCCGCATCGAGGTTCACGCCGACGCCGCTCTG
>ODAI011378114.1_pt1 | contig 15349 bp, 10 predicted proteins | sample 1539321 | NCBI WGS metagenome assembly ODAI01 (sample SAMN02144231, study PRJEB22623) | gut metagenome | biome: sheep rumen | host: Ovis aries | place: New Zealand
ATTTGAGAGAAAAAGAGCTATCCACGCCGTCTACTGCGTCAAACCTCCTAACCGGGCGCCAGCCCGGCTTCGTCGGCTTTCCTTGTATTCGACGCGGCTATCTCATTTTCTCTGTTCAAAGCGGTTTTTAGAGGTACCCTGAAAGAAAAGCTTTCCGATGTGCGTAATGTGGAATTTAATTTATAATGCAGGATATATTTTATCTGCCTGACTCAGGATATTCATTTGGTCTGGAAGAACAGGACAGATCCTGTTATTTCATGAATAATGAGCGTAAGGAGTTCCCAAAAATGAGTTTTATAAAAATTGAGCATCTGCGAAAAGAATATCCGAATGTAACTCCGCTTAAAGATGTGAACGCGGAGATAAACAAGGGAGATGTTATCTCGGTCATCGGTCCTTCCGGGACCGGAAAATCCACACTTCTCCGCTGCCTTAACCGGCTTGAGAAACCCACTTCCGGAAAGATCACAGTCAACGGAACGGTAATAACTGACCCTGGCTGTAATATCTCGATTGTACGCAGGAAAATGGGAATGGTTTTTCAGTCTTTCAATCTGTTCGCAAATCTCAGTGTTATAGACAATATCATGTCCGCTCCGGTGAATCTGCTTAAAATACCTAAAGAGCAGGCGCGAGCTGAAGGAATGGCTCTGCTTAAACGTGTCGGACTTGCCGAAAAGGCACTTAACTTTCCTGATGAGCTTTCCGGAGGTCAGAGACAAAGAGTTGCTATAGCAAGGGCAATTGCCATGAAGCCGGAGATAATTCTGTTTGATGAGCCAACATCTGCGCTCGACCCGACTATGGTGGGAGAAGTTCTTTCGGTTATAAGAAATCTTGCAAGAGACGGAATGACCATGATGATAGTCACGCATGAAATGAAATTCGCACGCGATGTTTCTAACCGTGTGTTTTATATGGACAAGGGCGGCATATATGAGGAGGGTCCTCCTGAACGTATTTTTGGAAACCCGAAGAAAGAACGTACCCGCATTTTTATCAAGCGTCTCAGGCAGTTGGATCTTGAGGTAACGGAGAATAATTCCGATCTCATAGGATTTGAAACTCAGATAGAAAAATTCGCGCAGGATAATCTTGTTCCTCCGAAAATGGTGCGAGATCTGCAGCTTGCGTTTGAAGAACTTGTAGTGCAGAATATAATCTGCAGGATCGAGCACGATGAAGACGGATATCCGATTAATATCGGTATAGAGTATTCTGATGCAGAATCTTCTGCAATAATGACCATAACATACAGCGGCACCAGATATGATCCGTTATCTGAGGGCGATACACTTTCTTCTGTGATGATAAAAAAACTTGCCGCATCTTCTGTTTACAGGTATGAGGATCTCAATATTCTGACTTTGAGATTTGTCTGATAACATCTGCCGCGGACAGATCGCATCTGATCTGTCGCACAAAGCACGAACCATATCGTAACAGCTTCATTAAAAATGAGTTCTGAGTTACCTTGAATTACTGACCGGGCGGTATGCACATAGAGCCTTGCGGCACAGACATTACCGGAAGGAGTTTCAGATGAAAAACAATAGAAAAACAGTCACTCGTCAGATACGAAGACCTTTACTGATCTTTTTTATAATTCTTACTGTACTTGCAATGATAGCAATATTTCTTTTTTCTGTTCAGCAGATATTGGTTGAAAGGTGGAACAAGGGAGATCAGGTCGCCACTTATACAGTACTCGAAATGACACATTATAATGCAATAGAGTGGCTTGTATCATACTGGGCAGATCATTACGATAAAATGAATCTGATTTATGATGATACTATTATGAAAGAAAATGAAGAATATCTGATGAAGAATATTCCGGGCTGTACAAATCTGAAATATTTGAGTGACGAAGAAATAAAAGGATTGCCAGATGATATACAGTTGAAGTATGCTGAATGGTGTTATACAGCAATTGCTTTAAATTTTGATATGATAAAAAATACTTTTAAGCCGTCATCTGTTGATGCCTTTACGATCATAGACGATAAATTTTTTTATCTTGTCTCGGGATGCGGCTGGGGTGAAATGCGTATAAGCGAAGGCGGCGAAATTTATGAGCCAGGAATTACCAAACCGTATGAGAAAGGGGTATTTCCGGTGCTTGATAAAATTATTGAGAGTGAATTGCCTGATTTAGATTTAGAGGTATCGTTCTGGGATGAAGATGACCAGAATAATATCCGTAAATATGAGCCGGTGTACAATGAGTACGGACATTTGGTGATGATAATTGGTATCTCTCAGAGATGGGACGATGTTATTTACGATACAATTAAAAATACATTTATCATTGTTTTGTTAATAATTATTTTATTTGTTGTTCTCGAATTAAGGATAGTCAGTCTGGTAAAAAAAATTGTCGTCAGACCTATAGAAAAGGAAAAAGAAGTTATACTTGATTACATCTCCGATAAGGATCCGGAAAAGGCAATAAAGGTGCTTTCTGAAATAAAAACGGATAACGAGATACAGACACTTGCCGAAAACTTTTCTTTTATGGCTTCTGAAATAGACGAATACGTAAAGCAGATACGTGATGTTACTTCAGAAAAGGAAAGGCTCGGAGCTGAACTCGATATGGCGGCAAAGATCCAGTCAAGTCAGCTCCCGCGCAGCTTTCCTGCATTTCCGGACAGAAATGAATTTGACATTTTCGCCTCTATGAAACCGGCAAAGGAGGTCGGCGGAGATTTTTATGATTTCTTCCTTATAGACGAGGATCATCTGGAGATAATTATTGCTGATGTTTCGGGAAAGGGAGTTCCTGCTGCCTTGTTTATGATGGCTTCAAAGATGCTCATAGAAGATTATTCAGTATATCACAAACAGCCTTCCCTGATACTCGAAGATGTAAATAAACGTATCTGTGAGAATAACTCAGATGATATGTTTGTCACTGTATGGCTCGGAATACTCGAAATAAGCACCGGCAGGCTTACCTGCTCCAACGCGGGTCATGAATATCCTGTTATAAAAAAGGTGAATAAAAGCTTTGAGATAATCAATGATAAACACGACCTGTTCATAGGTACGATACCCGGAATAAAATATCATGATTATGAGATACAGCTTGAGCCGGGTGATATGCTGTTTTTGTACACCGACGGCGTTCCGGAAGCTACACGGGCGGATCTTGAGCTGTTCGGAAAAGACAGGATGGTTCGCGCTCTTAACGAATCACGGAACGGAACGCTTAAAGAATTATTCATGGATATGAAGAAAGCTGTTGATGATTTTATCGGTGATGCTCCTCAGTTTGATGATCTGACCATGCTTGCGGTTCGTTATCTCGGAAATAACTGATCTGCTCGGACTCACAGGCGTTGATCTGATGCTATCCCGTTCAGATTACCGGCACTCTTCTGGAGAAGACATTTAAAATTACGGAGGAATATATCTTGGAGATCAGAGTATTGCAGTATTTTCTCACGGTTGCAAGAGAGGGAACTGTTTCTGCTGCCGCACAGGCGCTGCATCTTACTCAGCCCACGCTGTCACGCCAGCTGCGTGAGCTTGAGGAAGAACTCGGAAAGAAACTGTTCATACGGGGTGCGCACAGCATCAAACTGACAGAAGAAGGTATGATGCTCCGCAACAGAGCCGAACAGATCGTTGAGCTTGTCAGAAGGACCGAGAGTGATATAATGCTTTCGGGAGATATGCTGTCGGGTGATGTATATATAGGCGCAGGCGAGACTGATGCGGTAAAATATATTGCCTCGGCAGCACACAAAATGCAGTCGGATTTTCCGTCGGTGCATTTTAATATTTACAGCGGTGACGGTGAGCATATAACTGAAAGGCTCGATAAGGGACTATGCGATTTCGGGATTGTGTTCATACCGGTGGATCATACAAAATATCACTGTATTAAAATGCCTGTAAAGGATGAATGGGGAATACTCATGCGAAGGGATTCGGAGCTTTCGGAAAAGTCGAGGATACGTATTGAGGACATAGCAGATAAACCTCTGATAGTTTCGAGACAGCGCTCGGATAAAGCTCCGGTCCACATCTGGTACGGAGAATATGCTGACAAACTGAATATAGTATCAACATATAATCTTGTGTTCAATGCCTCGATCATGGTTCGGGAGCGCATAGGGTATGCGCTTACATTGGACAAGCTGATAAATGTTTCAGGTGACAGCGATCTGTGTTTCAGACCGCTTGATCCGCCTGTTTATGCGGAAATGAACTTTATCTGGAACAAATATCAGCCTCTGACAAAGCCGGCGGAAAGCTTTCTTGAATATTTCAGCAACGAAGTCGGAAATGCCGGACAGGTCAGCCCAACGCTGCGGAAAGATATGTAAAGATTAAGGCAGCATCGCACAATCTGTGTGTGATGCTGCCTTGATTGTTGAATAATAACAATACTTTTTTAGAGTATCAGTATTGTGATATATTTACAAGCGAGGTTTTTCCGATCTTCCTGAACGAGATAGCGTTTATTAGTACTGCGAATACTATGCTCAGTATGACTGACAGGATCCATGCTATGGGTGCGATATCATTGGAAAGCGTGATAGTTGTGGTGCTCAGCTTTCCGACAAGCAGCTGTGAAAACGGGATACCTGCCGCGATGCTCAGCACTATTCCTACAGCTGTTGAGAATGCAGTCTCACGTACAAGATATCCTATGGCCTGCTTCATGGAAAAACCGTTTACACGCATGACGAGAATATCTTTCATACGTCTGCTGACAAGTATGTTTGTCAGGTTTATCATTATCAGAAAATTCAGTAACGCTGCAAGAACAATAAATATCACTGCTACCATATCGAACAGGCTTTTCAGTGATTCGGCTTTGGCAGTCTGATCGGCAACAGTCTCTATGGTAACATGACCCGAGTAGTTACTGTTCATATCAGAAAGCCGTGTTTTCAGTGCTTCACCGTCAGCGCCGGAATACTTCACAAAATAACAGTTATCCTTACACTCATTTCCGTACAGCTCATGGTATTTCTGCTTTGTTACGGTCATCATATTTCCAATGTAGAAATTGAATGTCCCGCCCACAGTTGCTTTCACAGAATCAAGTGACCTGCCGTAGAGGGTGAATTCTGAGCCCGTGTCGAGCCCATGTGCCGATGCTATGTTATTGCTCAGCGAGACGCCGTTTATGGCTGATCCTCCCACATTGAAGAAATCGGTGAGACGATCCTCGTCCATGACAATGAGCATGGTCGCTGATTTTCCGTCCTTAGTTTCATATATCGTACCTCCTGAATATGCTGCGGTATAATCACATCCGGACGATGAAAGCAGATCTTCTATTTCATGTTTTATCTCATCTGACGCACTTTCGTCTATCGTTGCTTTAAGATCGTACAGCCATACAGTTTCTTCCTGCTGGCGGAACGCCGTTGAAAAGCTTTCGCGCAGTGTAACTCCTGCACCGATCAGCAGACCGCTTACTGCAATGACCGTTATCCCTACGATAACACGGGTAATATCGGTAATTACGTTATTCAGGATAAGTGTGGAATAGAGAGAAGAGCGGCGCTCTTTTTTCTTTTTCTTTTTCTTGGATTTCTGCGCAGGCTCGCTTCCGCTTATAAGTCCGACAGCCGAGCATTTCAGAAGATGTGAGCATGCTGCCCATACCACGACATACACAACAATTAGTGTGGCAGTGCAGAACAGAATTGCAGCCGGTGCTGATACCACTACAGGTATCCCGTCAAAAGAATATCTTGGTTCGAGTTTGGCAATAATTATTTTTTCGAGAATGACAGACAGACCTATTCCGAGCAGTGAACCGATAACTGCCGCAGATACTCCGAACATCAGATATTTTGAGCGTATTTTTCCGTTCCTGAACCCAAGGGCTTTTACTGTACCCACCTGTTTTTTCTGATCTTCGATTATAATTGCGATAGTTGAGAAGAAAACGACAGATGCGACTACTGCAAAAACAGGTGAGAAGAACGCAGCCATTGTGTATATGGAGCGTATCGTATTACGGAGCTCCTCACAGCTTTCGTTCATGCGTCTGTCCTGAATAACAACGGAGCAGTCCTTTATATCGTCCAGCTTCTGCTTTGCGTCTGAAAGCGTTGTTTCTGTTTCTTTCTTTTTTTCATTGAATTCGCTGCGCTTTTCTGCAAGCTCTTTTTCAGCTTTTGCTTTTTTGTCCTCAAATTCCTGCTTTGCGGTGTCGTATTTTTTTCTTGCTTCTTCAAGCGTTTCGCGGTTTTCTTTCTCAAACGCTTCAAGCATTGCAGCTTTATCTGAAACGTCCGCTCCCATTGCTGCCGCAGATTCTATAATTGCTTTCTGATCTTTTATCTGAGTTTCAAACGCTTCCTCGTTTTCTTTCAGTTTCTTTTCATTCTCAGCAAGCTCCTGCCCGGCTTTGGCGAACTTCTCATTCATTTCAGCTTCTGCATCATCGAGCTTTTTCTCAGCATCTGCAAGTTTTTCATCTGCTTCTTTTTTAGCATCGTTATACTTGTCGCTGTATTTTGTGCGTATTTCTTCAGTGCGCCTTTTTGCAATGTCAGCGAGCAAAGGCTCTGTCTCCGATATATATTTATCGGCTGTTGATAAATATTCTTCGGAAAAGATCCCTATATCTTCAGGCATAACAAATGTTACCGCAGCGCAGGTGAATCCGTCCTCTGTTTTTCCGGGATCGAATGCTTCCTGCGGAACTACGACGTTAGAAGCTGTGGAACCGCTGATGCTCTGCGGATAGTTCATCAATGCGGTTACGGTAAATTCGCTGCCGCGGAGGAATCCTTCAGGTGTTCCGCCTGCGTAGATATGCACTTTATCTCCGACGGATATGCCGAGTTTATTTGCAAGCGGGATATCTACAGCGCACTCGTCTGCATTTACGGGCATTGTTCCGGATCTCAGTGCAGGAACATTTATTCTTTCTGTTATGGACCATACGGTGATGCTGCTTACTTTATCGGTACTGCTCATCATCGCGGGAGTGCTGAAAAGTCCTTCAGCATCTTCTATACATTCTGAATCGCGAAGCTCGGTTATTTCTTCCTGCGTGATACCGAGAGAAGAATAGATCTCTGCATCTCTGAAATTACTGTTCTTATAATTATCCGACGCTTTTTTTTCTATTGCAGAACCCAGAAAGAAGATGCAAAGCAGTCCCGTCACTCCGATTGTTATTGTCAGCAGTATTGATAAATATGCTATCCTGCGTCTGGAAATATTTCTTATCGCGTCTTTTAATTGTGTTTTTTTCACAGGATCACCACACCAGTTCGTCGGCGGATACAGGCCAGAGGTTGATCTGTATGCTAGCTATTTTTCCGTTCTTGAATCGTACTACTCTGTCAGCCATTTTTGCGATCTCGATGTTATGTGTCACCATAACGATCGTCGTATGCTTTTCCTTGACGAGTTTTTCCATTACGCGCAGGACTTCAAGTCCGGTGGAATAATCAAGTGCCGCCGTAGGTTCATCTGCGAGTATAAGTCTGGGATTTTTCACGATCGCGCGGGCAATGGACACACGCTGCTGCTGTCCTCCGCTCATCATCGAAGGATAGTTTCCTGCTCTGGAAGAAAGTCCGACCATATCAAGAGCTTCCTTCGGGTCGCCGTGGTTCGGGCAGTTCTCTGCAATAAATTCAATATTCTCAAGTGCAGTCAGATTCGGCATAAGGTTATATGCCTGAAATATGAATCCGATATAATCACGCCTGTAGTCTGTGAGCTGATTTTCGGTGGGGTGAGAAAAATCTTTTCCGTCTATCTGCATTGAGCCTTCTGTCATTGAATCCATACCGCCTATAATATTCAGCATGGTGGATTTTCCGCAGCCGCTCTCGCCAAGTATAACAAGAAACTCATTCTCAAATATATCGAGATCAACACCTTTCAGTACGCGCAGTGTTTCAGAACCTGAGGGATAATCCTTCACAACATTCCTGAATGACATTATCACCTTTTTGTCCGCGGCATGTGAGAAGGTAAAGCTCTTTTCGTTTATTATCATTGCCGTGATGCCGGCGAACAGTCTGCAAAGCGAGATATCGGATTCGGAGTATTTTCCGTCCGCCTTGTTTACTATCTGGACACAGCCTATAGCGGTATTTTTGCCCAGCAGCATAGGCACATAGTATGCATTTTTTGTTTTCAGACCTGTAATATCCTCATTGCCTGCCGGAAAATGAGGATCGCCTGAAATATCCGATATGAACTCAGGCTCATACCCGGAGATCACCTTTCCCTGATAGCTTTCGCTTTTTTCGATGCTGAGACCGGTGATCGGATCATCTCCTGAATGTGCGACTGCATACAGCCTCTGGTCATCTTTATTGACGAGCCATATCACTGCATAGTCTGCATCAAGCTCGTTTCTCAGCTGATCCAGAGCTTCAGCAAGAGCATTGCTCATGGAAACGTTGCTGCTGAGGATCGCCATTATCTGCTGTACTGTGCGTATGTTATTTTCTGCCATACTGCTTGTTCCTTTCTACTTGATAATTGGATCTATGCTGATATTTTCTTACCGCGAATAATCATTTATCATTTTTCGGCTGCTTTCCTTCTTTTCGGTCTGACAGCTTTCAGGATTAGTTTAAGTATCATCGAAATGATCCACGCAAGTATGAAATAAATGATCGCTGTTACAATAAGAGGGAAGAACGCCTCATAGGTGCGGCTGCGGATAATATCGCTCATTTTTGTGAGGTCCTGTATAGCGATGTATCCAACGATCGAGGTGCTTTTCAGAAGTGAGATGATCTCGCCGTTATATACAGGCAGGAACCTGACGACAGCCTGTGGGAATATGAACCGGAAGAATGTCTGATTCTCGCTGTAACCGAGTGCAAGTGCAGCTTCTCGCTGACCGCCGTCTATGCTTTCGATACCTGAGCGCATAATCTCCGATGCATAAGCTCCGAAGTTCAGAGAAAATCCCACGACCGCAACCCATACAGCCGAAAGTCCCGATTTGCCGAGGATCACATAGTACAGTATCATCAGCAATACCACCATAGGTGTACCCTGAAGCAGCTTCACGTAAATATTTGATATTACATTTGCAAGTCTGCTTCCGGTGCGGCGGAACATACATATCAGGAATGCAAGAACTGTTCCTGCCAGCGCTGACATGACGGTTATGATGCAGGTGGTCCCGATACCTTCAAGGATCAGCTGCCAGCGGTTTTCACGGATAAAGTTTTTCTCAAAGCTTGACGCAATGCTGCTGAAAAATGAATTGACAGCATCAGGGGTATTATCGGTGTTCTCTTTTTTTACAACTGCAACCGCGTTTGTAATATAGTACGGTTCGGAGAAGTTTACGCTTTTTGCGCGCTCTTCTGTTATCATGATCGTTCCGGAAGCAATATCATACATTCCCGATGTTATTCCGGGGATAAGAGATGCAAATTCTCCGTTGTCAAAAGTGATATCGTATCCGTATTCACGGCAGAAGCGGACTGCAAGATCAATTTCAAGACCGGCGTTTGCTCCGTTTGATATATAAGAGAAGGGCTGCATGGTGGGGGCTGTCATATATCTGATAGTTCCGTTCTCGCCGGTAAGACCGGAGAAATCGACCGTTTTTGCGCTCTCGTCATTGCCGAACCATACCGAAACTATCTTGTCATAGGTCCCGTCATCGTGTATTTTTTTGAGGAACTCATTCATCTGATCCCGCAGATACTCCTTATCTTCGGATTTCTCGAATGCAAAACCGTATGGTATCGTCGTGAAAACTTCTTTAAGATAAGTGAGGGTCGGGTCTGCCTTGATAAAATCCTTGGCTGAGGATTCGGGACAGGTGAAAGCGTCAATGATACCCGAACTGAGAGCAACTGCCATATCGGGTTGGTTGTTGTACTGATAAAGGTCGGCATCGGGAAAACGTTCTTTTATCATTACTTCATACAGACCGCCGGTGAGAACACCTATCTTTTTATTCTCTGCGTAGTAGGAGAACGGTCTGTCCTCAACTGCCGTATTTTCAGATGCAACATCAGATGCTCTCACCGCAAGCGCTATTCCGCCCACATATATCGGGTCAGAAAAGCGGATCGTCTCTTTGCGCTCAGGGGTAACAGTCGAGTTGTTTGCGCAGATATCATATATTCCCGATGTAACTCCTGCGAGAGCTGATGAAATGTTTGTCATGTCATAAGTACAGGTGTATCCGTATTTCCGGCAGAACATGGTCATAAGCTCGACAGCCATTCCGGACAGTTCTCCGTCGGATACCATAGCGAACGGTATATTTGTCGGGATCACAGCAACGTTTATATTTCCGTTTTCGCCGGTAAGCCCTGACGTATCTATCTTTAAGGACGCGTAGTCCTTTGCAAACCATTTTTTGTTCAGCTTATCGAGAGTGCCGTCTGCGGAAAGCTCTGAAAGCATATCATTGAACTGTTTGAGGTACTGATCTGATCTTTGCCCTGATTTCGGAAAACAGAAGCTGTATTCTTCTTTCTTGAGTATATCCTTAAGATATGCCAATTCCGGCTGGTTAAGGCACATAGTCCTGAGTACAGGTTCATCTTCGACAAAGCCGTCTATTTTGTTCTGTATAAGTGCCATGACAAGATCACTGGCGGAATCAAGGTATAAATACTCGCTGTTCGGGAAGAACTCAAGTGTCGGTTCTTCAAATGAAGAACCTGTGAGTATCCCTATTCTTTTTCCGACATAGTCGGTGTATTTCACGGTCCCGGAAGATGTATTCTTCACCATCATGTATATTTCCGAACTGTAATCCGGTACTGAGAAATTAACGCTCTCCTTTCGTTCGTCTGATATAGCGATGCCGCTTGCAGCAAAATCATATATTCCGGAAGCCAGTCCCGGAAGTATCCCGGAGAAGTCGGTTACTGTGATTTCGATATTATACCCGTATTCGCGGCAGAAGCGCACTGCAATATCCGGATCATAGCCCGCAGGTTTTCCTTCCACAAGAAATGTGTCCGGAACGGAGTCACCGGACGTTGCCATACGCAGTGTTCCGTTCTTGCCTGTGAGTCCGCTCATATCTATGTATGTGGTCTTTGCTTTTTCTGTGCTCCAGAAGGCGATCAGTTCGTCCAGTTCTCCGCTTTTTTTCAGCTTTGTGATGTATTCGTCCATCTGTGCGCGTATCTTGTCTCCCGCTTCGGTTTTGGGAAAGATCATTCCGTACTCTGACGAGCCTACGGGGTCTTTGAGCATGGTTATCCCGGGATTATCCCTGCTGAGCTGTTCGGCGGTCGGACGATTGACAAGAAACGCATCTATCAGACCTGTCTGAAGTGCAGGTATCATATCCGGAAGAGTATGGTAGTAGTTGATAGATGCTTTAGGGTAATTCTTTTTTATAAAGCCCTCATACAGTGTTCCGGTATGTACGCCGAAAGTCTTTTCCGCAAAATCGGCTGCTGTCAGCTGCGAAACATCTTTTTTCGGTGTATTGTTTTTTTCATTCGGCTGTGCAACTATTGCAATTATGACTGCTGCAATGATAAGCAGTATGAAAATAATAATTATTATATCTATTTTTTTGTTATTCTTTTTCATAAAGACCCTTCCTGATCGTTTCATCAAAAAAATCAGTTATATTATATCATAAATGCAAAAAAAAATATACTATTTATAAGTAAAAATATGCAGAAATGACGATACATAATATAGTGATAATGACGAAAAGCCGGTTAAAGGGTACCCATGGGATACAACCGTCGGAAATAAAAGGCTCCGCAGCGCCTGATAATGCGCAGCAAAGCCTTTTATTCAATTTCCGGAACTTTTGTAGAACCGTATGCTGAATCTCCAGAAGCAGTATGCAGCAAGATACATCACAATACCGATGATCGGTGTAAGATACAGATATAATTCGGGGTACTCCGCCATATCACTTTTCCGGAGCAGGAACTGCGCAGGAAAGTAATTGACGAATGCAAACGGCATCACATAGATCATGATGATCTGAATGAACTTGTTGAAAATGCTTATCGGATAACCTGCAAATTTACGCATATTCCAGTAGAGCATTTCTTTCAGGCTTTCCGTTTGCAGCAGATAGATGTTCAGAGCTGCGAGAAACAGGAATACCGCACCTTGTATAAGCACTCCGCCTGCTACTGTCAGAATATAGTAAAGCGCGTTGAAAAGATCCCATTGTATGCCGACTTTTCCGGCGGACAGCAGGAAAAGCACAAGTCCAAGACCGCCGTGACCGATAGCCGCGAACCAGTCGGAATTTACAAATATTATCTGAAACAGAAGTCCTCTCGGACGAAGTATAAATCTGTCAAAACTGCCGTCGCGGACAGTCTTTCCGAAGTCCCGCAGTCCCGTGAAGAAGATTATCATTATTCCGTAGGTGAGGAAAAGCAGGCTGAACAGGAAGAGCATTTCGTAAATATCCCAGCCTTTCAGTGTGTCAAACTTAAGCAGTGTGAACCATATCACGATGATTCCCGTAGCTTCACGCAGGAATACCGCAAGTGACCTCAGCACAGCATCGACGCGGTACTGAAACCACGCTTTTGCCGTTGTTTTCGTATATACTGCCATTAAATGCAACGTATCTTTCATTTCAGCCCCCCTGAACAACAAGCTTGCGCTGACCCTTTTTCCATAACAGATCACCGATCAGATATATCAGTATTATCCAGACAAGCTGTATCGCGCATTTTACGGCAATTTCACCGTAGGACAGCTGACCGAGATATATCTGCACAGGGGTGAAGTAAATTGATGCAAACGGCGTGAAATTCAGCACTCCCTGCATCCACTCCGGCATGAACCACAGAGGTATCATCGAGCCGGAAAGCACATTTACCAACACATTCTTGATAGTGGTAAGACTCCATATATTTACCAGCCAGAACGCTGTCATCTGCACCGCGAAGCTTATAGTGAACATCACTCCGGCGCCCAGTAAAGCGCTGAGCAGGAACAGCAGGAAACACGGTATATCAGCCGGTGCGCTCATTCCGGTCGTGAGAAGTGCAACGGTAATCACAGGAATGAATTTGAATATAAGATTGAATGCCGAATTTCCCACATTTTCAGCTATCATTCGTCCTTTGAAGCTGACAGGTCGCAGCAGTTCTGTCGATATGCTGCCGTCCCATATCTTGTTCGGCAGAAAATAGTCGTCCGGCGAAAATATAGTGCCAAGTCCCAGTGACAGAACAAAATTCGTTGTGACCATTGACATCGTTATACCGTCAACCTGTTCCTCGCCCCCGTACAATGCACGGTAGATCTCATAGAAAATAAAGAATTGCAGGATAGTGGAAAGTATGCTCATAAGGTGATCGAAACGGTAAGCGCTCCTGCCGAGGAATACCTTTCTGGCATAAGCCGTATAAGCAGTCATGCCGCTCCCTCCCCGCTGTATATTTTCCGGATAATACTCTCGATATCGGGTTCTGAAATATTTATATCACGCACACTGTAATTTTGCAGCAGCAGGCTCATCAGATCGTTGATGTGTACATCTTTCCCGAAAATGAAGCGTTTGTGCCGTGCGTCGATATTTTCTGTTTCCACCCCCGCGATAGGTGCAGTTTCGGTATCCGTCATAAACTCAACATCGAGACTGCGCGAGGAGCCGTAATGCTCGCGGATATCGGACAATGCCCCGTCATAGACCTTGCTGCCCTTGTCGATAATAATGACGCGGTTGCAGGTCTTTTCGATATCCTGCATATCGTGAGTGGTAAAGATCATCGTCATATTGTCCTGCGCGTTCAGCTCACGGATAAAGCTGCGTATCGCTTCTTTTCCGACAACATCGACACCGATAGTCGGTTCATCGAAAAAGACTGTCTCAGGGGAATGGAGCAGCGCCGCCGCAATATCCGAACGCATACGCTGACCGAGCGAAAGCTGACGGACAGGCTGGTTTATAAAACCGCTCATATCGAGCATTTCTGTAAATCTGCCGAGATTTTTCTTATACACATCATCTGGTATGCGGTATATCGCTTTCAGCAGCTCAAAGCTGTCGATCACGGGCAAGTCCCATTGAAGCTGAGACTTCTGTCCGAAAACAACTCCTATCCTGCCAACATAGTTTTTGCGCTGCTTATACGGGATAACTCCCGAACAGGTTATTTCTCCGCTGTCCGGAAAGAGAATGCCTGACAGCATTTTTATGGTCGTGGATTTTCCGGCACCGTTAGGTCCGATAAATCCCACCATTTCACCCTGACCGATAGAAAAGCTGATATTCTTTACGGCTTCGCGCTTTTCGTATTTCGGCACGACAAGATTTGCAAGCATACCGGGAATGCCGCTTCTGCGCTTGCTCACCCTGAAAGTTTTACTGATGTTTTTTACTTCGATATAACTCATTTTTCTCCCCTTATCTGCATTATCAATTCTTCGAGATCAGGCTTGTGTATGCTGATCTCGGCAACCTCCGTCTGTTTCATTATCAGAGCTGTGATCTCCGCCGCTGTTATGTGATTTGAATTATATTCAAGCTTTACGGTATTTCCTTCCAGTGAATATTTTCTTACGGGAAGATCGTCAGGGTCCGGAACTCTGCCGCTGAATTGTACAGTCATTGTGTTTATCGGCATATATCTGCTCCGAAGATTATCGAGGCTTCCGTAAAAGATAAGTTTCCCGCTGTCGAGTATCGCAAGCCTTGTGCATATCTTAGAAACTCCCGCCATATCGTGAGAAGTGAGCAGAACCGTCATTCCGTTATCTGTGCTTTCTTTCAGGATCTCACAAAGCGCGGATTTCCCGTTTTCATCAAGTCCGACGTTCGGCTCGTCAAGAAGAAGCAGCTTCGGCTCATACAAGAGTGCCGTGCCGAGTTCCGCACGCATCTTCTGTCCGAGTGAAAGGTCTTTTACCCTGATTTCTGACAGCTCCGCAAAACCGAGTCTTTCAGACAGTTCGCTGTATCTCCGCCTGAAATATTCTCCGCACAAACCGTAGATTGCTGCTGTCATCTCAAAGCCCTGCAATACGGTGTCTTCCTTTTCAAGCAGCGGTGTTCCGACAATAAATGTGCTGATATCCGAAGCGTATTTCCTGCGATGTTTCGCCGGGTCTTTTCCGAGTGTCCGCACTTGTCCGCTGTCAGGTGCAAGCAGTCCGCAGGCAAGCTTTATCATCGTAGTCTTTCCCGAACCCGAAGCACCTATGATACCGACTATCCCGCCCTTTGGGATATTCAGCGTGATGTTGTTCAGTGTGTATTTGCTGACATTTTCAAAATTTATCATAATGTCTCCAAGGATAATTAATGTCTGCTCATCAAGGAATGTGTCCGTTGTGTAAATGCACCGCAGGCGCATTTACACAACATCTGAAAATCTGTTTTGCAGATTTTCAGCCAATAACTGCCAAAAGGCAGTTATTG
>ODAI013164796.1_pt1 | contig 15349 bp, 11 predicted proteins | sample 1539321 | NCBI WGS metagenome assembly ODAI01 (sample SAMN02144231, study PRJEB22623) | gut metagenome | biome: sheep rumen | host: Ovis aries | place: New Zealand
ACTCCGCCGAATGCAGGCACCTCAAATCTCTTGAACTTGATGCCGCCGCGGCAGGTAAGAGGTCCGCCGCAGTACATACAGCTCACGGTATAGCCCTCGCTGATGAAGGTCTCCTTGCCGCAATGCGGGCAGGCAACGGTCTCGCTTCTCAGGCGCACGAAGGCGTCCAGCCACGTTCTCTCGATAACGCGGTCATAGGGCGGCTGTACGGATTTCTTGCTGAACGACTCAACAAAGAGATCCCTGATATATTCAGGATATATCTTCCAGAAACGCAGGGTGTTCGTGTTGAGCTGATTGTTTGCGGCGTTGCGGTCGTCCTCGGGATCAAGCACGAATACCGGATCCGTGCCGTAGAACTTCTTCTCGAGCTCCGGAGTCATACAGGGCGGAGTCGAATACTTGCCCTCGAGCGGATGCTCGATAAAGAGCATACGGAAGAGTATGACTGCCAGTGAAAAGCGGTCCGAACGCTTGTCGGGCGAGCCGCCGAGGACTACCTCAGGTGCCATATAGCGCTGTTTGCCGGCAATACCGAAGTTCACTCCTCTCTCGGAGACGTTGTCGTTGTCGCAGATGAGGACATTTCCGTTCTTGGGATCAATGAAGAAGTTTCCGTTGTTGAGATCCTGATAGCTGTAACCGTCATTGTGCAGCGCACGGAAGCCCTCGATTATGTTTATAGCGGCATTGCACCTTGCGGTTATGCCCGAGAACTGTGCCTTCATACGGCGCTTCTTGGGATCCCAGATGAGGAAGCGCGTGAGCTCCTCGAAGCCCTGCGGACGGAGCTGCATAAGGTAGCCGAAGCTGCCGTCTAACCACTCCGAAAGCTCCTCCGGCCATAAGAAAGCCTTGGTCGGGGCACCCTTGCGGATATTATTGCGGAGATTTTCGTAAAACTCCTTGGGATTCTTCATCTTTTCAACGGTGGACTTGTGATACCATTTCAGTGCCATTTCCCTGCCGCCGAAGCTGACCTTGTAAACGTTGCCCTGTCCGCCTCCGCCGAGAAATTCCAGAACGGTGAATTCTCCGCCGTTGACTGTTCTTGCCTTAAAGCCGTTTTTGAGCTCTGCCATATCAATTCCTCCTTAGTTAATGCAAATATATCACTATCCCCGAACAAAGTGCCTGCGCACCGTCGTCCGGGGAAATAATCACTTTTTCACAGTATTCATACACAGCCAGCTGCACCATGTCTCGTAATAGTTGGCAAGAACGTGTACGCCGTCATTTGAAGCGTCGCTTCTGAGCGCACCGTCGTTATCGTCAAAGACCGGGTTCACGTCGATGTAGAAGATCGTCTTGTAGTCCGCAAGCTGAGAGAACGAAGCATTGAGATAGTTTATCCTCTCGTTGGATATCGTGGACGTCTGAGCACCGGTCGTAACGTGGAGATTTGCCATTATATAGATAAGTGCATCGGGCTGAGCCTGTTTTATTTTGTCGATAGTGCTGTTGAAAGCCTTTATCGTGTAGTCGAAGTTGTTTCCGACCTCGTTTATGCCGAGCATAACGTAGATCTTGCCGTACTTCTTTGCCTTGAGCACACCGTCAAGCGTCTGTCCGTTTACGGAAGCCGTGTCGATCTTGTAGGCTGCAAGACCTTTATCGCAGAAATAATCCGCGTTCTTGAGAGTGCCGTAGAGCTGGATACCGACGGTACGCGAGTCGCCTACGAAGAGAGCGTCATCGAAGTATGAGGGATCGCTCTGAACATAGGCAAAGCCTGCATTTGCAGGAGCAGTGCCGGTCTCAGTCTGAGCAGCGGTCTCACCGGTCACTGCTGTTGCGCCGTCCGGAGCGGTGGTCTGCTGAGTGTCCGTGGAATTCTCTCCGCCCGGAGCAGTACCGGTCTGTGCGGCAGCCATTGTCGGCATATTCACCTCGATAGGCGGCAGCTTTTCGGTCTTGGTCTTCTCCTTGCTCGAATTCCATATCTGCTTGTATATGAACGGTGAAGCCACAAGGCAGGTCGCCAGCAGTATCACAGTATATACGCATTGTTTAAATCTATTCATACATCAAGTCTCCTGTCAAAATCTGAAATACATAAACGGATCGTTGAGTCCCTTGTACATACAGTAGACAGAGCCCCAGAATACAGCCAGCAGAGCCAGCGAGCATATCACCGTATTCTTCATTTTCCGGTAGATCAAAAACGGCAGCTTCGTCGAGAAGAGCACTCCGGCTATGAAGAAATTGCGGTAGGTGTCCCAGTATTGCCTGTAATCGCCGCTCAGGACGTGGGAGTTGTCCTTGCGGATAAAGGGTATCAGTCTGCGGAAGTATACGCCGAGCTGTTCAAAGTCTGTTATCGCAAAGAGCAGCCAAGTCAGCGGTATTATCAGTATCATATAGGCGTGACCGATAAGTCTGTGCCTGTTGAAGAACTGTCCCGTCCAGAACTTTTCGGTCATCATTATGCCGAAGAGGACAAGTCCCCACAGGACGAAGTTCCAGCTCGCGCCGTGCCACAGACCTGTAAACAGCCACACGATAAAGGTGTTGAACACCATTCTCCGCGGACCTTTGCGGTTTCCGCCGAGGGGTATGTATATGTACTCCCTGAACCACGTTCCGAGAGTCATATGCCAGCGTCTCCAGAACTCGGTCATAGTCACCGAAAGATACGGGAAATCGAAGTTTTTCGGGAGCTCAAAGCCCATAATACGTCCCAGTCCGATAGCCATAAGGGAGTAGCCCCAGAAGTCGAAGCAGAGCTGGAAGGAATAGGCTGCAATGCCCATCCACGCAAGCTTTGTGGAGATATTCGCATAGCCGATCGCCGAAACGTCGCTCCATAATCCACCGATCTGATTGGCAATGAGCACCTTGAAGCCAAGCCCGATAGTGAAGGTCTTGAGACCGTCCTCGACCTGCTTTATGCTGTGGGTTCGCTTCCTGAGCTGCTTTGCAACGGTGTCATAAGTGACGATAGGTCCGGCAATGAGCTGAGGGAACATACTTATATATGCGCCGTAGTTGATGAAACTCTTCTCGGCTCTGGTCTTTCTGCGGTAAACGTCAATGATGTAGGAGACGTTCTGAAAGGTGTAGAAGCTTATGCCGATCGGGAGTATTATGTCCTTGACCGTAAGGCTCGTGTGGAACATATTGTTGATGTTTTCCGCACCAAAGCCCCAGTATTTGAAGAATATCAGCCACCAGAAGTTGAATGCCACTCCGAAGGTCAGCCAGAATTTCCGAAGATGCCGCGAATTCTCTATGAACTGCGCCACAATGAAGTTCAGCAGCACAGTCAGCAGGAACAACATAATGTAGACTGGCTTCTTTACTCCGAGACTGTAAAAAAATACACTGCCGGCAAATATTACTGCATTTTTATACATCGCTGGCGCAAATGCATACGCCGCCATAAAAACAGGCAGGAATATAAATATAAATTCCAGACTGCTGAAAACCATTAAATCACCCTTTGCCGACTTACTTCCACTCTCGAATAATTACTCATATAAACCATTGACCTATAAATAGTCGTACATTTATATTTTACACGCTATTGACCGAAATGTCAACAATTTTTTCATTATATTGCCGTAAATGCAAAAGAACCGCTCTTACGAGCGGTTCTTTATGTTACTTATTGTTCAAGTGAAGCACGGAGTCCGAGCTTGAACTTCTGGATAAGAAGTGCATCAGCGTTGGTAAGTCCTGACTTGCCGTCAACGTCAGCTCTCCTCTTGCCCTTAGCAGTAATGCTGCTGGAGGTCTTTCCGACATCGTACTTGTCGGGATTTGTAGCGACCTGCATTACGAGTACAGCATCTGCGATATTTACCTGTCCGTCGCCGTTTGCATCGCCGAGAATAGTCTTTTCGTTTGCGATCTCGATCTCTACCTTGAACTGCGGTCTGTCAGCACGGATCTGGAAAGTAGTGCTGGGTGAGCTCTTAGGCATACGGTAACCCTTCGGAACAGACTCTATTTCCAAACTGAATACAGCGTCCAGTATCTCAGAGTCGCTTGAGAAATTCAGCTTGTTCGGATAGAAGTAATTGTCTGTTAAGTTGGAGTTATAATTGCGTTCGCCGTAGAAAGCCCCGCCGCCGTTATTTGCCATTGCTGAGATAGAGTAGCCAACGCCCTCTACGAGCTCGCCGGTCTCCTTGTCAACAATGTTTATATCGACCTTGAGTGTGCCGTACGGCTCGGGCTTTGTAGTTGTGCTTGTGATAGTTTCGGTCTCAGTTTTTGTAGTGGTGGTAGTAGTTGTAGTTGTTACAGCACTGCTTGTAGTCGAGGACTTTGTTGTAGGCTGTGAAGTAGGCTCCTTGGGATCGTAGGTCTTGCCGCCGTTGAGGTTGCTCTTCTGTCCGGAAGAGTAGAACTCGCTGAGGGACATACCGTTGTTTCCGAGAGCTGTCTTGTGGTCAAGACCGATGTATGTACCGCCGGTGGTCTGCCAGAGTGACTTCTCAAAGAGGCCGTACTTATTTTCGTCCCATGTCTTGAAGTCGTTGCCGAGGAGGCCGCCGGTATCGCCGGAGTTGGGGTTGAGACACCAGAATGTGTGGTTGATGTGGTTCTCTATCATATAGTCACGGAGAAGCTCCATCCACTTCTGGTTCTTACCCTTGTCCATATGACCGCCCCACTCACCGATGAGAAGCGGAGCTATATTCTGCTCGTTGATGTAAGCCCATGTATCGCGCCAGTAGTCGTCAAGGAGAGTTTCTGTTGAGAAATCCTTGTCGAACCATGTCTGTGCGTAAACGGACGGGCCGTAATCGTGAGGTGAATATACTATCTGAGACTTGCCGGCCTTGGGAGAAACAGGGTGATCCTTAACACCGCGGAGGTTTCCTCCCCACCATGCGCCGTACCACTTTTCCTCGCCCGGCTTGGGCTGGAAAATATCGGGATCGTCCCAACCGTATCCCTTGTCAGTCATCGGGTACTGCTCAACGCCCTCTATCATAATGAGCGCATTGGGATTTACAGCGAGGATAGCATCTGCACACTTTTCAGCTGCATACTTCCAGTTGTTCTCGTCTTTTGAGTCGTCCCACTTAGCAATATTGTCCGGACACTCTGTACCCTTGTAGCCACGCTTGCCGTGAGGCTCGTTCTTGAGGTCATAGCCGAGAAGAGTATCGTCGTTTGAATACTTGTCAGCTATCCATACGAGTGTGTTGATCCAGTCATCGGTAGTTATGCCAGCCTTGCCGTACCAGAGCTCATAGTCATGACCGGAGTTGTTCTCGTCAGGGCTGTGAACGTCGATGAAAGCCTTCAGACCGTACTTCTTGCACTTCTGCATGATGATGTCGAAGATCTCCATGCTGTTCTTGAGAGTCTTGCCGTCCTCGAGAACGAAGTCGCGGTTGATGTCGCCGTACTTACCAGCGGGAGTAATCGTTCCGTCCTCACCGACAACGTCCTTGGGAGGATTGTAGGCTGCCTGAACTGAGCTTACCTTATGGGGCTCGCCGTCCATCCACGACTTCAGAAGAGTTGTGGAAATAGGGAAGCGTATGATGTTGATGCCGTGGTCGGCAACTGACGAAAGGAAGTCGTCAACATCGGTCGCATAGAGACCGTGTGCGCAGTTCTCAGAGCAGTTGAAGCCGAACCAGTTTGCACCGGTGAGCCATACCTGATTGCCGTCCTTGTCGTAGAGACCGCTTCCGACAGCGTGGAGCCAGTCATCGTTGCAGTCATCAGCAGCGTTTGCAGTGATAACTGCGTTGTCTGTTGCGAGCGGTGCGCAGTAGAGAGCGCACGACACTCCGGCAGCAACTGCTGTTACAGCTGCTGTCAGCTTGTGGATGAGTTTGTTCATAAAAATTTCCCCTCTCATTTATTTAGGCTCACACAGGAAGCTTGTCGATAAGTCCGAGCTTGTACTTCTGAATGTACAGAGCGTCCCTGTTTGTGAGACCTTTTGTTGAAGTATCAACGTCGGCATTTTTGTAGCCTTCCTCTTTGATACTTGATGAGCTTTTACCTATATCATATTTATCAGGATTTGTAGCAACCTGCATTACGAGCACTGAATCTGCGATATTGACATTGCCGTCGAGGTTAGCATCACCCCATACCCTGAATTCGTCAGAGCCTGTTTCAAGTGTATTTGTAGTAACCGTCGTCACTTCAGAGGTCGTGGAAGTAGTAGTTGTTGTAACAGTTGAATTCTGGGTAGTTGTCTGTGTAGAAGAGCTGGTTATCTCTATGGGAGTACCGTCAGCCTTCTTGCCTCCGTCAAGGTTGCTTCCCTCTTTAGAAGCGTAGTTTGCGTAGAAATCGTTCAGCGAGATGCCGTCCTTGCCGAGAGCTACCTGATGGTCAAGTCCGATGAATTTCTTGCTGGTGAGAGTCTTCCATGTTGCAGGATAGTAGTATGTGTCATACTTCTCCTCGTCCCAGTTGATAGTGGTCTTGCCCTCCATCTTGCCGTCAGCGCCCTGAGTTACGCCGAACTGTATATCCTTCCAGAGTCCGCCGGTATCGCCGGAGTCGTCATTGAGGCACCAGAAGGTGTGGTTGATGTGGTTCTTTATCATATAGTCGCGGATAAGACCGAGCCACTGCTCGTTCTTGCCGCCGTCGAGACGTCCGCCCCATTCGCCGATGAGAAGCGGGTACATATCCTTTTCAATAAGGTATGCCCATGTGTCGCGCCAGTAATCATCAAGGAGAGTCTCCTCGGTGAAGTCCTTCTCGAACCATGTCTGGGCGCTTACTACCGGGCCGTAATCGTGAGGTGAGTAAACTATCTGGCTCGTACCTGCTTTGGGCATTACCGGATACTTTGCAACACCGCGGAGGTTTCCGCCCCACCAAGCGCCGTGTCCCTCAAAGCCCTCTACGCCTTCGATGAGAATGAGAGCATTGGGGTTGTTGGCGAGGATAGCGTCAGCGCAGTCCTGAGCAGCCTTCTTCCAGTTGTTGGGCTTGTCTGAGTCATCCCATATAGCATCGACAGGAGCTCCGCCGTAAGTGCTGTGCGGCTCGTTCTTGAGGTCGAAGCCAATGAGAGTATCGTCGTTCTTGTAATTCTCGGCACACCACGCGAGTGTTTCTATCCACACATCGGTAGTTACCTCAACTGTCTTGCCGTTGTTTGCCTTGAAGCTCTTGCCGTACCACAGACCGTAGTTGTGTCCGGAGTTGTTGGACTCGGGGCTGTGGATGTCGATGAAGCACTTTACGCCGTACTTCTTGCACTTCTTAAGGAGCACTTCAAAGGTCTGCTGGCTGTTTGCAACAGAGCCGTCCGGGTTGATGAGGTCAACGTTGATAGGATAGTTCGGATCGTCGTTGGGATTAACGCTCTCGATAGGATCCGGATCGCCGATCATCCAGTTGTAGAGGAGCTCGGTCGAAACGGGCAGTCTGAGGACGTTAACGCCGTGGTCGGCAATATCCTTTACCATATGGTCGATGTCACCGCTCCAGAGATAGTGGGGAACGTTCTCGGTACAGTTGAAGCCGAACCAGTTCGCACCTGTGAGCCATACCTCGTTTCCGTTCATATCATAGAGGCGGCTGCCCTTTGCGTGGAGCCAGTCATCGTTGGTGTCGTCAACGGCATAAGCCGTGATCTGCGGCGACACGGGCATTGCAGCAGCAACACCGGTAAGCGCCATAGCGCCAGCCGACAGCAGTGCCGCTGCTGATCGTTTAAAATTATTCATTTTTATTACCCCTCTCATACTTTTTTCTGTCCTTAGTGCTTCGGACAGCATCAGTATATAATCATCTATATTATAACATCAGGAACACACGTTGTCAAGGGCAAAACCGCAAAAATTCCCAGATATTGATTGATTATTCTGCCGCAATGTTGTATAATGATAAAAGTTATCACAAATCACACTTTTATCAATGGAAGTCAGCTGCAAAATTTTTTCAGAGATCCTGAAACACTTTTGTCTTTCCGGCGTATGTGTAAGTGAAAGCGGATCTGCTTGCGAAAGGAGAATACAGGTATGAATGACAGCGACATACTGGATCTGATACGAAGATCCCCCGCTCAGGGGCAGCGTGCTCTGTTCGACGAATACTACAATTACGTCTATGCGATCGCTCTGAATATCCTGAGAGGCACCGGTACTCAGGCTGACATCGAGGACTGTGTCATCGACTCGTTCGCTGATATACTGATAAATGCAGACACTGATATGAGCGGCAGTCTCAAAGCCTATATCGGCACTGTTGCCAAGCATAAAGCGATAAGCGCTTACCGTTCGCTCAGGAGAAAAGTCACCGCCGGTTATTCGCTCGATGACGAAGCGGCAGGAAGTATTTCCACAGGCGAGGACATTGCGGCTTCGGCTGAGAACAAAGCCCTCATACATCAGATACTCGATCATATCCGCCAGCTTGGCGAACCTGATTCTGACATACTTATACATAAATTTTTCTATGAGAGAAATTCGCGCGAGATCGCGGCGATCACCGGTCTCTCACCGGCAGCGGTGAGAATAAGGTCTTCACGCTCACTGAAAAAACTCAGAGAAAAATTCAACGGACTTCTATGAAAGGAGTATGTGATATGAAAGACAAAAATGAACTTACTGATATGCTCCGTGATGCAGATGACGATACTATCAGCCGCATCGCAGAGGAATACCCGCAGCACACCAAAGAAGAAGCCGACCGTATCTACCGCGAGGTCGAAAAGCGCATCGCGCTGAAAAAATCCGGCGAAGCACCCGACTCCGGCAGCACCGTAAGCGGCGTTGACCGCGTAAAGAGACCGGTATGGCTCAGACCGCTTGCAATGGCAGCCTCATTCGTGCTCATAGCCGGAACAGTTGCCGGAAGCATAGCTCTGATGAAAAACAGCAAGACACTCAAAGACAGCGAAAGCACTGTTGTTGCTGCAACTCAGTCTGTGCCCCTGAGTACCGAGGTGTATTCAGTGACCGAAACTGCCGAGAGCAATACCGATGCTCCAAATGAGCTGACCGAAGAATGGCTCCTCGACCGCGTAATGAATTCTGAAAAATATTATGACAAGTGCTATATGGAGTGCTCCGAAAACGGAGAGCTCCGCATAAAGGCTGTTGACCATATAAACAATATCTGCTACCGTGAAATGGTCAATTCCAAGATCAAAGACTACTGCTATAACAACAGGCGCCTCACATTATGGAGCGATCAGACAGTTGTTGAAAATCCTGCCCATCTCAAATTCTCCAACCTTAACGCCTCCTATAAGGACATCTCTGACTTGTCGATAGAGGGAACAGAGGAGTATATCGGCAGGAAATGCGCTGTTGTAAGCTACCTGCCATTCGATACTCCGCCCGAGGACAAAAATACCAAGAACAAACTGTATATCGACCTCGAAACAGGTATCATAATCAGAGCTGCTTCTTACAACGAGGACGGCAGCGTTGAATATCCGCTTGAAACTTCTAAGTTCTGTCTCAACGACGAAGCAACTATGATTCCCACTCCGCAGGAGATAAAACAGCTCGTACTCGACAACGCCTATACTCTCGAAGTCGGACTCAGCCTCGACTTCCTCGACGAGCCGCTCAAAGACGCTCCGAACGCTGAATTCACCAAGGAAGAGCTTATCAGCCAATGGAATGAACGCGCCAATGCACTGTCCTGTTTCTATCACGAATATGATACAAAAGCCGGTCATTACATCAAAGCATACGATCGCTCAAAGGACATTTACTATTACAGACATACTGCTGAAAAAAGCGGGACCACCTTCAATCCGAAGGATATGACACTCAACGTAAAGCTCTCGGAAACAGCTCTCAATGCGATCGAATACAGATATAAAGGCAAAAATCTGTCTTTGACAATCGACCAGAACGAAACAGCTTCCCTTTCAGAGGACAACGAGTCTCCTCTGACTCTGTACAAACCGGATTTTTCATCGTATGAGTCAGGTGACTTCTCTTTAAAAGGCACCGAAGAATTCCTTGGCAGGAAATGCGCTGTATTTACCTACGCTCCCCCGCCGACCAAAGCACAGGGCGAAGATTACCATAAAAGCGAGCAGTGGATAGACATCGAAACAGGAATGGTTCTCAGAGCCGGAAGAATAAATGATGACGGTACAGCTGATTTCACAATGGAAACAAAGACCTTCCTTGACGGCGATAAAGCAGCTTCATCTGTTATGACTCCTCAGGAATTCAAACAGGAGATAGAGAAAGCAGGTATCAGTACCGAGGGGCGTTCAGACCTCGGTTTCCTCGACGAATGACGGTATCCAAACAAAAAACTGATTTGTGCGGGCGGCGGAACGCCGCCCCTGCAACACACAATGTTATTGCCATAAAAAAGCGCACCGTAAAGGTGCGCTTTTTCTTATCATTATGCCAGACCGTTCTGCTGTTTTGCAGCAGTGAGGGTATTCTTCATAAGCATTGCAATGGTCATCGGTCCTACGCCGCCCGGAACGGGAGTTATGTAGGAAGCCTTCTTCTCAGCTGACTCAAACTCAACGTCGCCGCAGAGTCTTCCGTCATCGAGGCGGTTCATACCTACGTCGATAACGACAGCGCCCTCCTTTATCATATCGCCGGTAACGAAGTTAGCTCGTCCGACTGCAACGACAAGTATATCAGCTCCGAGACATATCTCCTTGAGGTTCTTTGTCTTGGAATGGCATACTGTAACAGTGCCGCTCTCGTGGAGGAGGAGCATCGCCATAGGCTTGCCGACGATGTTGCTTCTTCCGATAACAACGCACTGCTTGCCGGCGATCTCAGTGCCTGTGCTTGCGATGAGACGCATAACTCCGGCAGGAGTACAGGGCAGGAATGCGTACTCACCTATCATTATCTTGCCGACATTTACAGGGTGGAAAGCGTCAACGTCCTTCTCGGGCGAGATAGCATTGATGACTGTTTTCTCGTCGATGTGCTTGGGCAGAGGGAGCTGAACAAGTATGCCGTTCACTCTGTCATCGCGGTTGAGAACGTTCACGAGGTCGAGGAGCTGCTCCTGAGTTGTTGTCTCGTCAAGTGCATACTCGAACGACTGGAAACCGACTGCCTCACAGGCTTTCTTCTTGTTGTTGACATATACTCTTGAAGCCGGATTGTTTCCGACGATAACTACCGCAAGACCTACCTTGAGTCCCTTTTCCTCGCGGAGCTTTGCAGCCTCGTCCTTAACTTCCTGCTTAACGCTTGCTGAAACCTGTTTTCCGTCTATGATCTGTGCCATTTTATGTTCCTCCTGAAATTATGAACGTTTTTTCTTATTGTGAGTGCTCTTTCCGGAAGCACCGCTGAGTTTTTCATCAACGCTCTCCGCAAGGGCACTGTACTTTTCTTCTATACCGTCACCGATCTCCTCTGCCTTATCAACAGCAGCATCAACGGCTTCTTCTGCCTTTTCCTCAACGGCTGCGGTGACTACCTCAGCCTTATCTTCAACTGCCTCAGCGGCATCTTCTGCCTTTTCTTCAACAGCTTCGGCTGCTTCCTCAGCCTTTTCGGCAGCGGCTTCCGGAACGCTTTCCTCGTCCTCATCATCGTCACCGAGTATTGAAGAGCCTGACGGCTCGTCATCGTCATCGTCGAAGTCGTCATCGAAATCATCATCGAATTCCTCGTCATCGTCGTCGCCCATCATAGCGTGAATGTCCTCAGCGGGCATACCCATACGCTTTCTGCGGGCTTCCTCGATGAGTCTGTGCGACTCCTCCGTGCTCGCATAAAGCACGCAGGACTCGGGATCTCTGCGGTACTTCGAGTAGAATACGATCTGAAGTATCACTGATACCACGAAGAGAACTGCTGAAAGGAGCTGCGACACTCTGAGGTCGCTGCTTCCGATGTAAAGGCTGTCCGTGCGGAGTCCCTCAACTACAAAGCGCTCAGCGCCGTACCAGCTCATATAGAGCAGAAGTATCTGTCCGTCATACTTTCTGCGCTTTGAGTACCACGAAAGCAGGAAAAATCCAAGCAGACACCACATCGACTCATAGAAGAAGCAGGGATGTACGGTCTGGAGGTAATCCACACTTCCGTCAGAGAGCTTGCCGTCAATGAAGGTCGCGTTGGTGTAGATGGTATCCTGTATCTTTCCGCCGGTCATACCAAGGAAATTGCTGGTGTTCTCACCGAATGCCTCCTGATTGACAAAGTTGCCCCAGCGGCCTATGCCCTGTCCGATAAGGAAGCCGAGAACAGTTATATCGAGCATCGGCAGTATCTTGACCTTGCGCACCCTGCATATTATCAGTCCGACCGCGATCGCACCGATAATTCCGCCGTATATGGCAAGTCCGCCCTCACGGGTATTCACAATCGCCTTGACCGTCTCGCCGAAGCTGTCCTTCTTGTATTCGTCAAAGTTAAATGCAACATAATAGAGTCTCGCGCCGATTATGCCTCCGAGTATTCCTCCGATGACCGCATCGACCGTTCTGTCGGTATCGAGTCCGAAGCGCTTCATACGAGGGAAGCAGTACAGGAGTGCAAGCAGCAGACCTATCGTTATCAGTATGCCGTACCACTGTATCTCGATGCTTCCTATTTTAAAAGCAGTCGGATCAATGTGAAATCTCCAGCCGAGCTTCGGGAAGTATATCTCATTGGTATCCTTTATCCTGTCTACCGTCATAATTATCCCTCACCTTCTATGACGGACATTACAAGCCTGTCGCGTCTGAGTTCATTTTTCATAAACGCAAGAGCGTCCTCCGAGGTTATTCCGGAGATGACGTTTATCGCATCATAAGGTCCTACGCCGTCCATATGGGAGTTCATCATAAGATTTGCGACTGCTTCAACGTTGTTGAGCTCTCTCACGAACATACCGTAGGTGGACTTCTTTATACGCTGGAAATCCTTCTCGCATATGCCCTCGCTCAGCATACGGTCGACCTCGTCAGCAACAGCGTCCCTGACCTTTTCCGGACTGCCGGACTCGCCGCTGAATATCACGGTGAAGTAGCCGTCTCCGGTGAATACCTCAGTGCCGAAGCTGGAATTGATGATACCGGCTTTGAGCAGTCTCTGATACATATCCGAAGAAGCGTCCGAGAGGAGCGATGACACGATAGAAGCGACCATAGTCTTTCTGAGCCGCTCCTCACCGGTGCAGGCTCCGCACTTGTAGCCGAGGTTGAATATCGGAGCGCCGACGGGCTGCTTTTCCCTTATCTCTGACTTTACTATCGTGTCAGACTCATCGGGGAAAACGGTTTCGAGTCCCTTGTCATCGCAGTCCTTCAGGCACTCGTCGCATATTGCGAGCACCTCGTCCGCGCTGATGTTTCCGGCAATGGAAAGGACCATATTGTTCAGATTGTAGAAGGTGTAGTAGCACTTGTAGAGCAGATCAGCGTCTATCTTTGCGATACTCTCAACAGTGCCGGCGATGTCGATCTTCACGGGGTGCTCGTGGTACATACAGCGAAGCATATTGAAGAACACGCGCCATTCCGGGTTATCGTTGGTCATCTTGATCTCCTGACCTATGATACCCTGTTCCTTATCAACGGTCTCCTTGGTGAAATATGGCTTCTGAACGAAGTCGAGGAGTATCCTCAGCGACTCCTGATAGTTCTTTGAGCAGCTGAAGAGATATGCCGTCTTGTCAAATGAGGTAAAGGCGTTTCCGGAAGCGCCTGTCTTTGCGTAAAGCTCAAACACATCGCAGTCCTCGTTCTCGAAGAGCTTGTGCTCGAGGAAGTGGGCTATGCCCTCGGGGACAGTTGTGAAATCCGCGTCGCCCTTCTGGCGGAACATCGTGTTCACGGAGCCGTACTTAGTGCCGAACAGCGCTTCAACGCTGCTGAAACCGGGCATTTCGCATATATAAATATCAAGACCGCTCCTGTGCTTAACGTGTACGCAGCTGTCGCCGGTGCGTTCGCTTCTGATGAGTTCTTTCTCCATTAAGCCTGTTCCTCCTTATCGAGCATAAGATATACGCTGTCAAGGCTGAGTGCGTTTGCAGCCTTGATTATGCGTTCCTTTGTGACCTTCTTGTAGTTCTCGTACTGCTCTTCGGGAGTAACTATCTCTCCGTCGCAGAAACGCTCGAAGTACCACGCCGAATATGAGGAAGGCGTATCGCCGATCTGAGTGAGGGCATTGTCAAGGCTGAGAAGAGCGCTTTCAATGTCCGCATCGGTGATATTTCCCTGTTTTATCTCGTCGAGCTGACGGAGTATCTCCGCCTTTGCCTTTTCGATGTTCTCGCGCTCAACGCCGATGTCCACCATTATGCTGCCCTTGGAGTAGGTGTAGCGGCAGGCACAGTAATAGCAGAGACTGAGCTTCTCGCGGACATTCATAAACAGCTTTGAGACAGGGGTCTCGCCAAAGACAGTGCTCAGCAGCTTTGTTGCAAACATATCGTCTGAGTCGGTCTTGAAGCTCATTACCATCTTGCACTGGAGCACGTCGAACTCGTCCGACTCGGTAATGGTCTCCGGCTTTGCAGGGCTAACGCTCCTGAATGTTACCTTTCCGGAGTTCCTGCTGACAGCCCCGAAGCTCTCGCGGAACATCTTAAGCACTGCCGGATCCTCCTCAGGAGCTATATAGCAAATCTCGACCTGTGCCGTCTCGAGGAGCTTTCTGTAAGCCGCATAAGCCTCGGCAGAGGTAACTTTGCTTGCGGACTCCTTAGTGCCGTAGCAGGAGAACTCAGCCGGTTCGCCGCGGAAAGCTATCTCAGCAGCCCTCGAAAGAGCGTAGCCGCGCTTGTTGTTGAGCTCGGCGTCGATACGGTCGAGGAGATCATTCTTGGTTATCATATAGGAATCGGCATCGAATTCGCCGTTTTGAGCATTGGGCTCGAAGATGCAGCCGCGTATGATGCCGAGCATCTCCTTATCGAGATCCTCGCCGTCAAAAGCGTACCTCTTGTCTATCCACGAAGCACTCAGTCCAAGCACCTGAACGTCGCCGCGTTTTCTGGTGAATGTGGTGAGTGAAGCACCGTAGAGGGACGAGAGCTTTTCATTGAGCTCGGCAAGCGTCCTGTACTCGGCACTCGATGATGAGAGCACTCCGATACCGAGCGCGTTAGCCGCGGCTTTCTCGCCTGAGAGCTCCGTGATGAAACGGACTACCAGCCCAGCCGTCTTGAACTTTTCGTCAATGATCGAAGAAAAACCGATATTTCCGGAAAGTTCGGTCCTGTTATATCTCATTATAAATATACACTCCTGTTCAGAATTGATACATATACTACATTATATCACACAATTAATAAAATAGCAACAAACGCGGCAAAAAATTTCCGTCTACTTCGTCTCCTGCACAAATTTCTGAATGTCAAGTCCTCGCCAGTCGGTCATACCGCGTCTGCTGCGGCGGACCTGCTTTCTTATGTAGTGGAAGGTCTCCTCTTCGCCGCGCTCCGCAAGCATAGTCAGGAG
>ODAI013598176.1_pt1 | contig 15349 bp, 18 predicted proteins | sample 1539321 | NCBI WGS metagenome assembly ODAI01 (sample SAMN02144231, study PRJEB22623) | gut metagenome | biome: sheep rumen | host: Ovis aries | place: New Zealand
AACTTTTAAATTATCTATTAACAAGAATGTGTCTTCTGCTGGTGGGTAAACTTCGTCACATTCATTATATTCTACTCCATTATAGTTCATAGTATTTCACCTATTAATTCGGATATTTCAAGTATTTCCTCTGGTGTTAATTTGAACACTTTTTCTTCGAGTAATTCGTTATCAGTGTTGTTTAGTAAACTCTTTAATTGTTTTTTATCACTTTTTAGTTCATGTGCTGATTGAATCAAAGCCTTTTTTGCTTTTTTATTTCTGTGCTGGAATAATGCTCTTACCACATCATCAAAATACTTGTTTAATTCAACTTCTTTTTTAGGTATTAATTCTATTACTGCACTATTGATTTTTGGTTTAGGAATAAATGATTCTGGTGGTAATGTGTCAATAATTTTAATGTTTGCACGATAATATAATGCTACTGATAATCGGGAGTATTCCTTTGTATTTACTTTTGCATTCATTCTCTTGGCAAATTCTAGTTGATACATTAGTATTGCTTTTTTAAAATCATAGTTTAATAATTTAAAAGTTACTGGTGATGATATCTGATAGGGAAGGTTTGAAACTATTTTATCAAAGGGTGGGTAGTCTATCTTCAGAGCATCATCATCAATAAGTTCAATGTTATCTATTTTTTCTTTAATTATTCTTTGACGTAGGATGTCTGCTATGATTGGATCTTTTTCTATTGCTATTACTTTTGATGCCTTTTGTGCCATAGGTATTGTTAAAGTTCCTATTCCTGCACCTATTTCAAGGATTGTTTCATTGGATTGTATATCTGCATTTTTTAGTATGTTTTCTAATTTATTGTTGTCAATTAAATAGTTTTGACTTTTATTCTTATCTAGTCTTATATTATATTTGTCTAGAATTTCTTTAGTATTATTATGCATAATATGTGTCTCAACTTATTATTTGGGAAAAATTAGGTATTATCATGTATTGTGGGGGTGGTTATAAGAATTAAGTAGGGATGGATTTATCGGTATTGATCCAATAAATCTAGAACATTTTGCAAAGTTTCTGTTTCAAAAGTTCCCCTTTCTTTTGCAAAGATTAATCTTAAGTCATCAAGATCTTCCGGCATCAAATCCACTACTTTTATTGCTTGAACAGTTGTAAGGTACTCTTCAAGTTTTGAAACTAACTCTTTAGCATCTTCAGCATCAAGAAGTGCAAATTTATTGACATAATCAATAGTTAAGTTTTGTTCATATGTAAATTGGTGGCCATCGACTTCGTTATTTTCATCAGCTTTCTTTTCTACTTGTTTCATTAGAATTTCTCGTGCTTCTGATATTGTAATAGGTTTAGTATCAATGACTTTTTTTCCAATCATCATAATCACTCTTGTGCTTGTAATTTAAGATGTTCTGGTCTGATAATTAATTCTTTTGCTTTGTTTCCATCTTTGATTGCTACGAGGTATGCTCGTCCTTTTTGTCCAACTACTTCACCAGTTTTTCCGTGGAATCTTGGGTGTGGTTGTCCTTTTTGGAAACTTGAATCTGTAATTATATGTACTTTTTGACCGTTTTCAAATACTTGTATTTTTTTAGATATAATGTTAGCTCGTTTTGGTCTGATACTTTTTTTAAGTTTATATCTTGATCGACTTTTAAATCCTTTTGATTTTTTCATCTTTTATCATCTCATTTTTATTAATAGAATTTATAGGTTTTTTTGTGAGTTATAGGTTTTTTCACAAATTTTAGGTTTTATTTTTAGTCTTAGGTTTTGACTAACAGCTAATTATTAGTATAACTAATTATTTTTTGAATACTAAATTCTAATTATTCTTTAATGAGTTATTTCTTCTTTTAATTTCCTTAGAGCTAAGAAAGAAATTATTTTTTATTAAATTATAACATATATTCTTGTATAATTATATAACAAGAATTTTATCCTATGTTTTAATATTGTATTATATTTATTATTTTCATAGTTTATAAGTATATCTATTATTCTACTATAATACCTATCCTTTAATAAATAAAATAATTTAACACTATTTCCAAAATAATCAAATAAAAATCATCATTTAATATTATTAAGAAAATTTATTTAATAAAATGAATAAATATCTTCATAATAATGAAAAAAAATTGTTACATGTAATTTAAGGGTGGTGTTCAAATCAAAATAAGAAAAATCATCATATTTCTGATGCTAATTCTAATGCTCCTAGGAATATCAGCAGCAGCAGAAATTAATGAAACAGACAACAAGATAAGTAATTCAAATATAAACCAAAAAACTACGGATACGCCAGAAATAAGTTATACTCCCGTTAAGTTAGGCCAAAATACATCAAAAAACATAATAAAAAATACAAAAACATCAGAAAATACTAAAACAGCAAATCAAACATCATTAAAAGCCAAATATTTCTATGTAAATCCATACCTAAACATAAATAAAGCAAACGGTTCTAAAAACAAACCCTACACTAACATACAATCCGCAGTAAACAAAGCAGCATACTCATATAATAACATAATATACCTAAGCGCAGGTAACCATATACTCTCCACACCAATACAAATAACAAAAACAATAACAATAATAGGAGAAGGTTCAACAAAAACAAACATAACCTGCAAAAACAATCAAGGATTCAGACTCAACAAAAATTCTAATTTAACACTAAAAAATCTTAAAATGCAAAACGCCTACTACTCTCAGGGAGGAGCTATACTACTACCCGAAAATACACAACTAACAATTGACAAATGCACATTTAAAAATAACAAAGCAAATAATGGAGCAGTAATATTTGGATCAGGAAAAAACATCAAAGCAAACATTACAAATTCAGTATTTGAATACAACACAAATCACAGATTCGGAGCATTACATCTTGGAGGTTACAATTCAGTATACAATATAGAAAAATGCACATTCAATAACAACAAATTAACAGACACAAATTACTCACACAGTACCGGCGGAGCAGCAATATATGCATCAGCATACGCATTAGTAAACGTAAAACAATCCATATTTAAAAAAAATAGTGGAATATGGGGAAACGCAATTTTAAATGGTAACCATGCTTCATTAAAAATAACATATTCCAATTTCACAAATAACATCGCAAAACAAAACACACAAGGAATCAACAAAACAAAAGGTGGAGCAATAGCCGTTGGAAGCGGTAATGTGGAAATAGAACATTGCTTTTTTGCAAACAACCGAGCAGATGTAGGTGGAGCAATAACAATCAACAGTGGAGAAACAACACTAATATACTCATGCACATTCCAAAAAAACGTAGCATATATACAGGGAGGTGCTATCAATAACTTCGGAACATTAATAGTTAAAGATTCCATATTCATAAAAAACAATGGAACAAGACGTGGCGGAGCAATATTAGACATAGGAAACAGTGAGATAACCGTTGATAACTGCACATTTAAGGACAATCGTGTAATGACTACACAAATTCCGGGAGCAGTTTCCAGAGTACCTCATGGGGGAGCAATAAGTATCTCAGGGGCATGTCACGAATTCACGATAAAAAACTCCTTATTTAATCATAACAACGCATACTATGGTGGAGCAATATATTCAGAACTAGACATACTATGGGTAACATTAACAGGAAATACATTTATAAACAACACAGCATGTTACGGAGGAGCAGTAATCATTTCAGGAGAAACAACCCTTGACGTAGATGAAAACATATTCAAAGGAAATCGTGCACTACGTAAAGGCGGAGCATTACTCATAAATGGATCAGTACAAGGAAAATTCAGCAAAACACAATTCATATCTAACACAGCAACAATCTCCGGAGACGGAGATGGGGGAGCAATATATGTGATGTGTTATTCAAAACTATACTTCAACACATGTAAATTTGAAGCAAACACCGCAAACATGAGAGGAGGAGTAATAGGCTTAGCATCCTCAGCACACATAGATATTATGCGCTCCAACATTACAAACAACAAAGCAAACAAGGGAAGTGTAATATACTTAGACAATTCAAAAACATACAAAACAACAAAATGTAAAATTATCATAGAAACTTCCACACTATTATCAAACAAGGGAAACTATGTGTTATATTCAGTTAAACCATACAACGAAAAATACAATAACATCCATGTAGTGACCTCATGGTGGGGTTCAAACGTACTTCCAAAAAACCCAACATACAATTTTGTAATAAAAAATAATTACATATTGTCCTTAAATCTGGATGATATTGTAATAAATACGAATTGGATGAAAAACACAGTATACTACACCTTAAACAGAACAAAAAATACGGATAAAAATTTAATAATCAGCATATACAACATAAAAGAGGGTAACACTTTAAGATACACGGATGCATTCTTATCAGAAAGAAAATTCACAATAAAAGAAAACAATAATAAGGCACTTACAAAGAATTTATATGTTTACTATAATTTAAACATGAATTTAAACAAAATAGAAATAACTTTAGATAATCAAAAAATAATACTAAACATTGTAAAATAAATTCTTTAATACTATTTTTTTTAATATTTTCGTTTATTGAATTGTTGTTTTATAAAAATAGTTTGTGGTGGGGGTTTATTCTGGTATGTGTACTTCTATAACATCTAGTTGTGTGCATATTCCTTTGTTGTTGCATACGCTGCTAACACTTGGTGTTGTTCTGTTTTCATCTCCGGAGATTAGTTCTTTAATGTATAGTCCGCCTTGGCATTTTATTTTCAGTCTTAGTTTTTTGCTGTTTATTCTTTCTACTTCTATGTTCATTATTTCTCTTGTTCTTATTTTGTCTGCTCGTCGGTGAGCTACTCGTATTGGTGTTCTTTGTTCGATTATTTTTAGTTTTTCTATTTCTTTGATGTCATTGCTTGTTATGCCTTTTTCGAATTCGGCTATTGCTGAGTATACTTTGTAGCTTTCTGTTGAACTTTTTTTTATGCTGGCTCTTCTATTATTGTCTACAAATTTAAGGTCGTTTATTTCTATTTTTCCATTGCTGTGGCTGTTTACTACTCTTCTAAGGAATTTCAGGTCAATACTTCGTTTGAATGGGTATTTTACTTCTATTACGAATGGTCTTCCTTCACCTAACATTAGTACGTCTATGTCTTCTCTTCCTGATCCATGGAATTTTATTTCTTTTCCTTTGGCCATGGGTAGAAGGTGTTTTCCTATTAGTCCTTCTACTGTTTCTTTGTATTGTTGTCCGGTTCCGTTACATTTTGGACATCCTTTGCCTTTACATTCTGTGCAGGGCCATTTGGTTTGTGGTATTCCTCGTACTAGTTTTCGGTATTTTCCTTCAATGAATAGGGGGTTGCTGTCTATGAAAACGGTTAAATTACTAATTTCTGGGTATGGGTTGTGTTTAAATGCTTTTTTTCTGATTTTGATGTTTATTATTACTTCTGGATTTTTGTAGTCTATTGTTTTTCCCATTTTCTCGGATATCATCTTTGAAATATCTTTTCGTAACTGTTTTTTTAATCCATTGTTTCCCTGATAATTCACTGACTTATGCACATTTTTTTCAGCAATGTTGAGCTTGTCATAATTTACTTGACATGCAACGTGGAAAGTATTGAATTCTATGTCAAACTTATGTATCTTGTTATAAATTAGCTGGTATATTTTGTCTTCATGTAATAGGAGGTTGTCACAGATGCTACATTTCTCATCTTCTCCTGTTTTCTGAAATTTTCTGCTTATTCTTGCTAAACATCTAGAACATAATTTATAATCATTTGTTGTTGACATGTTAAAATTTTCCTTTTAAGTTGTTTTCAAAAAAAATAGTTTTAATAATAAAAAAATTAGATGTTGAATAGATTTTATTGTCTATTCATGTGTCTCATGAGTTTACCCATTGGTCCACCCATATTACGTTTACCCATACCTTTAAGTGCTTTTTTAGTTACACTATAATATTTCAGAAGGTCTTTTACATCATCATTAGTTAATCCTGCACCTCTACTTATACGGCTAATTCTTGATTTTTTAATTACTTCAGGATTTTCTAACTCATAATCTGTCATGGAGTTCATTAATATTTTGTATGTGTTTAATTTGTCTTCAGTAACTTTTGATGCATTAGCTGGAAGCTGATTACCTAATCCTGGTATAAGTTTCATGATTTGCTGTATAGGACCCATCTTGTTCATCATGTTCAACTGGTTTTCCATGTCTTTTAATGTGAATTTACCACTGATGATGGAGTCAATCATTTCCTTATCTGATTTTTCGGAGGTTACTTCTTCAGCTTTTTCAATTAATGTTTCAAGGTCTCCCATTCCAAGTAGTCTTGAAATAAACCTTTCTGGATCAAATGCTTCGAAATCATCCACTCTTTCTCCAGTACCAATAAATTTAATAGGAGCACGTATTTCTGCTACTGCAGATAATGCACCTCCTCCTTTTGCTGAACCATCTAATTTACTTACTATGATTGATCCAATATCTGTTGTTTGTTTAAATGATTCTGCTTGGTTACGTGCTTGTTGACCTATTGTTCCATCTATTACAAGTATTACTTCATCAGGTTCTACTACTGTACTAAGTTCTTTCATTTCATCAAGAAGATCCTGTTCTTCTTTATGACGACCGGCAGTATCTATTAATATTACATCATATTTATTTCCACATTGTTCCAGTCCTTTCTTTGCAAGGTCTATTGCATCTTTGTTTTTAGGATCTCCGAATACTGGTGTGTCTAATGGTTCTGTTAATTGTTTTAACTGTTCGTATGCTGCTGGTCTCCATGTGTCGGTACATACTATTGCACAATTTTGACCTTTCTTTTTCAAGTGTTTTACAAGTTTTGCAGTTGTAGTTGTTTTACCACTACCCTGTAAACCTAACATCATTATCTTGTATGGTTTATGGGTAATCTTTAGTTCTTCAGGTTTTTCACCGATTAAATTAACTAATTCTTGGTATACTATACGCATTACGTGTTCTTTAGGACTTAATCCTTTTGGTAATTCTTCGTCAAGAGCTCGTTTTTCTATTTTTTTGGTTAATGAGAATACAACTTTAACGTTTACGTCTGACTGAATTAATGCACGTTGAATGTCTTTTGTTACTTCTTTCAGTGTTTTCTTGTCTATTATTGACATTCCTGCTAGTTTTTTCATTGTTTGTGTTAGACTATCGCTTAATCCTTCTAGCATCTATTAACCTCCCTTTATGCTTTTATCAGTAAAAGTCTATTATTATATAATATATATTAAATCATTTTAATAATTAATTATTTTAGTTTATAATAATAATATATAGTATAAGAATGAAAACTTTTTCGAGGAATAATAATGTTAGATGTGTTAAAAAAATCTTTAATTGAATGCCCAGTAGTAAAAAAAGGTGATTATTTCTATTTTGTTCATCCTATAAGTGATGGAGTGCCTTTAGTTGAACCGGAATTATTAAATTCTATAATGGATTATATTGTTGATAATTTTGATTTATCAAATGTTGATAAAATTGTTGGCGTAGAAGCAATGGGAATTCCACTTGCCACTGCATTATCCTTAAAAACAGGTATTCCATTTGTTGTAATCAGGAAACGTTCCTACGGACTGGATGGAGAACACCAGGTACATCAGCAAACAGGTTATGGACATAGTGAATTATATATTAACAATATTTCAAAGGATGATAATATTTTATTAATTGATGATGTAGTAAGTACAGGTGGAACACTTATAAGTGTTATTTCTGCATTAGATAAAATTGGAGTAAATATAGATAATATTATACTACCTATAGAAAAAGATGATGGCAGAAAAATTGTGGAAGAAGCAACTAATTATAAAATCAATACTTTAGTAAAAATCAAGATGGTTGATGGAAAAGTCACTATTGTTGAGGATTAGGTTATTATTATGGCTACACTTGATTATGATTATAAATTTGATGTTATAATAGATAAGATAAGAGATTTAGATGCACATAATATAATTTTACAATTTCCTGAAGGATTAAAAAGTGATGCAATTAATGTTTCAAATACATTACAAAAAGAATTGCCTGATGTAAACATTATGATAGATGCAGATCCATGTTTTGGAGCATGTGATTTAGCAGATATTAAAGTAAATAAACATATTGATTTGGTTGTACACTTTGCTCACACTCCTCTACCAATCAAAACGGATTGTCCCGTATTATTTATTGAAGCACATTCAAATGCAGATGTAGAAGCACCTATATCCGATGCTATAAGTAAACTGGATGAAGAAGTAAAAACAATAGGCCTTGTTACAACAACACAACATATTCATAAATTGGAAGAAATGATAGAATATATAGAAAACAGGGGTTATACTGTAAAATTGGATAATGGTGAAGGAACCAGTAGGGGTCAGGTACTTGGATGTAATTTCACATCTATAAAAAATTTGGATGTTGATGTTATAATATATGTGGGCAGTGGAGATTTTCATGCTCTCGGAGTAAAACTTTTCACAAACAAAAAAGTGTTACTTGCAGATCCATTCATCGGAAAATCCAGGGATATAGAAGAATTCACTGATAAAATAATAAGAATTAGGTTTGCAAGAATAACCAAGGCCAAAGAAGCAAAATCATTTGGAATAATAATGTCTTCAAAAAAGGGTCAACTAAGATTTGATTTAGCATTAAAACTTAAAAAATTAATACGAGACCATGGCTTTGAAGCACAAATACTGAACATGGATTATGTTTCACCGGACCTGTTATTACCTTATGACCTTGATGCTTTTGTAATGACAGCATGTCCAAGAATTGCTATAGATGATAGTGCTATGTATAAAAAGCCAGTAATTACGCCGGATGAACTGGAAATTGTGTTAGGCTTAAGGCAATGGGAAGATTATCAGATGGATGAAATAATTATTCATGATGAACAAACATAAAAATAGTTACTTTTATTATTTATGATAAAGATAAATACTATATTATATAATTCTGAAAAACTGAGTAATGTATAATTATGAATCATAAAGAAAATGACCTTGTATCGCCTGGAGAAATATTATGTACTTATGAGGAGTACATACCATCAGAATGGACATACGTAGAGGATGGATATATTAAGGCAAGTATTAATGGACGAATAGTAATAGATAATGAAGAAAAAACAATCTCTTTATCAACAATTAATCCACCTAGTTCTCTTAAAGTAGGGAATCATGTCATAGGTCATATTACAGAGGTAAAACAGAATAAAGCACTGGTAACAATAAAAATGATAAAAGGCCTTAATCGTGAATTAATCATGGGATATAAAGGATTTATTCATATCTCAAAGGCTAATAATGAATTTATATCATCTCTTCATGACATGTTCAAAATCGGGGATATTGTTGAAGCAAAAGTATTGAATATATATGGATCCGAATATATTGATTTAAGCACGTCTGATGAAGATACTGGTGTAATAAAAGCAATGTGTGTAAATTGTCGTAAATTTATGAAACTTGATAATGATAAATTAGTATGTGAATGTGGAAAAGTGGATTCACGTAATATATCAAGTAATTATGGAGGTTTTTAACGTGAAATATATTAAAAATGAACCAGAACATTTAGTTTTAGAAATAACTGGAGAAAGTCATACAATATGTAATATTCTAAGAAAAAGATTAATGGCACAAGATGAAGTTAGTGCAGCTGCATATGATATTACTCATCCATTAATAGGTCAACCAGAATTTGAAGTAATAAGTTCTAACCCAAAAAAATCATTAATAACCGCTTCAGAAACAGTAAAAAATGAAGCAAACGAATTTAAAGAAGCATTAACTGATGCTTTCAACGAATAATTTTTTTACTCTTTTTAAATCTTTTAAAATTACAATATATTAATTAATAAATATTGATAAATTATTTTTTATGACAGAATATAAAAATCCAGCATTAACAGTTGATACAATAATTATTGATAACAATAAAATAGTGCTTATCAAGCGACTTAACGAACCATATAAAGATTATTGGGCAATACCTGGAGGATTTGTCGAATATGGTGAAAAAGTTGAAGATGCTGCAATCAGAGAAGCAAAAGAAGAAACAGGATTAGATATAGAATTAACAAAATTGGTTGGAGTATATTCTGATCCCGAAAGAGATCCGAGAGGACATACAGTTACAGTAGCTTTCACAGCAAAAATAATAGGGGGATGCTTAAACTCAGATTCTGATGCTAAAGATGCAAAATTTGTTAACATAACTGAGTTGGATAAGATAAACTTAGCATTTGATCATAAAAATATTTTAGAAGATTCCAACTTGCAATAATTAATTATATGATATATTATAAACAAATATAATAATGATAAAAAAACAATTATAAGGAGAACAATTAATTATGGAATTTTGTCCAGACTGTGGAAAAGTACTATTTCCAAAAGACGGTAAATTCTCATGTGATGCTTGTGGTTATGAAAAAGTAGTTACAGAAGAATCCAAAAAACAATATGAAGTAGTTGAAAAAGTAGATAAAGAAGATACAATAATAGTTACTGATGATAACGTAAAAACATTACCAACTATTAAAGTTATCTGCCCTAAATGTGATAATAAATTAGCATTTTGGTGGTTACAACAAACAAGAAGTGCAGATGAATCCGAAACAAGGTTTTTTAGATGCACAGAATGTGATTACACATGGCGTGAATACGATTAGGATTAATCGTATGTATTATTTTTTTTTAATATTTTCTTTTATTCAAGTTTTTTTGAAGTGGATATAGTAAATTATTTATTACTTGAAAAAATAAAATATAATCATAATTATAAAAAATTATAATAATTTTTCGGGAAAGTGATTTATCATGACTAAAGATAATAAAAATTCAAAAAAAGGAAAGAGTATTGATTATGATCCTTTGGAAGAATTAAATGAAATTGATGATAATTTCACTATAGAAACTGAAAAAGACTATTTTGATGAAATTGAACAATTAAATTTTGATGATATTCCTGAATATGATAGTACAAGTGGAAAAATTATTAAGGAATCTCAAACTACTTCTAAACAGCAATCAACATCCGATAAGGTAGTTAAAGAAAAATTCCATTTGATGGATGAGATAGAAGAAGTGGATATTAATAAACCTAAAAATTCCAATGTTGATTCCAGTTCACAAAAATCTTTAACCAAGGAAGTAAATCCACAAAAACCAAACAAAAAACCTGTAAAGGTCAAAAAATTTGATTTATCTTCAAAATTAGGTTTAAATAAGGAGAATAAAAAGCCAGCCGTTAGACCTAAAAAACAAGTTCATGAATTCAAAGAAGAAACTACTTTAAAAGAAGATACAAAAGTTATCGATAATGTTAAAGTAGACAGTGATGGAGTACCATTACTAAATCAGTTTGATACAGAAAAAATTAAGGAATCTAATCTACTACCTAAGATTACTATACGTAAAATATCATTTTCTAAAATTATCATGATTTTTGTAGGTATAGTCATTTCATTAATAGGAATATTCCAGGCCATGAACGATGTTGTAAAAGTATCCGATCATGTAATGTATGGTGAACATGAATCTATGGCTATGGGTTTAATATTTTTAGGTATAATTATTATTATTTTAGCATTCTACAAAGAAATAATGAAATTAATAGGTTTAAATAATTTATCCAATATGATGGATGATATAGATTCACCATCTAAACCTAAACATAAGGATAAAAAATCTAATAAAAAATAATTATAGTATACCCTCCCCATTGTCAACTAGTTTTTTGAATAGACTTATTTTTTTCTTCACTTACTATAAAAAATTATTACTAAAAAAATTTAATATCAATGTTTATCATACATTAAATTATAACTAATGAATATATTTTAAAAATTATTTTTAAGGAGAGTATGGCATAGTGTTCAAACTAGTATTAAGCGACCCAAGTATTTTTAAAACAAGTTTTGATGCAATATCATCAATCGTTGACGAAGTACAAATAGAAGTAGATTCAGATGGACTAAGATTAAATGCTATTGACAGAAGTCACATTACTTACGTACATTTAGAATTAAAAGAAAGTTTATTTGATATCTATGAATGCGATAAACCAATCAAACTAAACTTAGATACAGAAGAATTAATGAAAGTTCTAAAAAGATCAAAATCTGATGATGTAATGGAACTAACTGTGGATGCAGGAAGTCTAATTTTAACATTTGAAGGAGCAATTAAGAAAACTTTCAAAGTTAAACTCATTGACTTAGAATATGATACACCAGCACAACCACAAATTGATTATCCAGTAAATATATCCATACCAATTGCTACACTTAAAGAAGCAATACAAGATATTGAAATAGTAGCTGACAGAGTATCATTCAACGTTGACGAAGATAACCTTACATTAGAAGCAGTAGGAGACTTTGCTGATGCTAAAGTAGAATATCTTCATGGTGAACAATTAAACGAAACAGCAAAAGCTATATACGCTATAGAAAATATTAAAGAAATGCTCAAAGCAGAAAAATTTGCAGATAAAACCTATGTTCAATTAGGGGATGACATGCCATTAACTTTAGTATTAGAATTAATGAATGATGAAGGAGAATTATCATTTTTATTAGCTCCTAGAATAGAAGAAGAATAAATACTCTCTAAATTTTTTTTTAACAAATTTATTAAGAATAGGGGAATTGTCATTGGATACTTTTTTTCAAAAATTAAGGGATATTCAGAAAAAAGAGAGAACTACTGGAACATTATCGGAAGTAGATGATTCTTTTTATACTGATGCTTCAAATTACCTTCAAGAATTATTAAAAATGGTTAACAATAATCCTCTATCATTAGAAGCATATCAATTACGTGATGCTCAAAGAATTACAACAGAAATTTGTGAAAGAAGAGAATTTAAAATTGTCAGTACTGCCGCTACAAATGTTCAGAAAGGTCATGATATATTTAAAGGGCATAAGAAAGATTCTGAATTATATGATGTAATTCCATACAATACCACTCCCGAAGAGGAGGAGTTTTATAAAAAGATTGTTAATATGTTGGTAGAACATAGGGAACAATTAATGGATAAAATCATTTTAAACAGGTCTAATGAGACAAAAATTGGTTTCAAACCTGTTGAAAAAAAAGTAGAGGAAAAACCTAAAAATACTGGAATAACTCCTAATGAGGAAGTTCCGGATGTTTCATCACAATCTGCTGCTGAGGTTACAGGTGAAAGCTCAGAGGATGTTAAGGTAGTTAAAAAGTCGGGTAAACCTAAACCGCCATTGCTTGATGAAAGTCAAATAGCTATGATGTTTGGTCAGGCTCCTGATGACATATTACTGGATGAAAATAATAATCCTGTAAAACCTGTTAAACGAGACATTACCACACCTTTTAAAGGACCTAAACCTCCTAAGGATGATACAGTTTCTCTCCAAAATAAACCGAAGCAATTGGAAAAGAAAGTTGAAAAGAAAGAGGAACAATCAGAATCTGAATCAATTGATGAACCAGAGGTTCAAGTAGTTGAAGAAAACATATTTGAAAATGAAGAATTGGTAGAATTTAAGAAAGAAATCACTACGGATATTCTTGATGAAAATGAGAAGACTTATGGTCCATTTTTTGTCGATGATATTGTTTTATTACCGAAATCTATAGTTGAAATATTAAATGATAATGATGTTATTAATATTATCAGGTAATTTTTTTTAACTAATCCTTTTTTTGAAAAAAACACTTAATTATAAATATAGATGATTAATATAATATAATATAGATAAATTATTGATTGTTCTAAATTTAACGAACAATTAGGATTACTATTTATAAACGAATATATGGCTATAGAATCAGTTATGTAGACCATAAAAATATTTGTTTGTGTAATAAAATACAAGAAATTGTATTATACATTTTTAAAGAATAAACTTAAAAGGAATAAGTTTATTCAAATATTTTATCGATTAAAGTAGAACATACTTTATTAAAATTAATTATTTTTTTAATTAATTTACTTAATAACGAGGTGAAAAGATGAAAATACCACGAGAAAGAAGGACTTACTGTCCAAAATGTAAAACACACACAGTACACGAAGTACACACATCCAAAAGAAGAAAAGCAAGCGAATTAAAATGGGGTCAACGTCAGTTCAGACGTGTAACTGCTGGTTACAGAGGTTACCCAAGGCCTTTACCATCAGGAAGTAAACCTGTTAAAAAATTAGACTTAAGATACAAATGTAAAGAATGTGGAAAATCCCATATCAAAGGTTCAGGTTTCCGTGCAGGAAAAGTTGAATTCGTATCCAACTAAGTAAAATTTATTAATGGAGGAACTTTCAATGGCTAAACAACAAAGTAATTTTTTAAAAGTAAAATGTGGGGACTGTGAAAACCACCAAGTTATATTCGACCACGCAGCTTCAACAGTAAAATGTGTAATTTGTGGAAAAACATTAGTTGAACCAAAAGGTGGACGTTCTAAAATTTACGCACAAATCGTAGAAGTTTTAAACCACTAAATTAAGTACAACAAGATTACTAAATCCAGGTGATTAAATGGTTAGAATGAACAAAGAATGGCCTGAAGAAGGTGATCTAATTGTTGGAACAGTTCATAAAGTATTAGGTTACGGTGCATTTGCTAAACTAGAAGAATATGAAGGTAAAGAAGCATTTATACACATATCTGAAGTATCTTCTGGATGGGTAAAAAACATAAGAGATTATGTAAGAGAAAACCAAAAAATTGTAGCACGTGTATTAAGAGTAAATCCTAAGAAAGGACATGTTGATGCTTCATTAAAACGTATTCGTGAAGATCAAAGAACCCGAAGAATTCAGCAGTGGAAAATAGAACAAAAAGCTGAAAAATTATTAGAAATATCTGCAAGATCAATAAATAAGACCTTAGATGAGGCATATGATGAAGTAGGATATCTCATAATGGAAGAGTTCGGAGATTTATATGAAGGATTTGAGTTAGCTTCTGATGAGGGTGAAGAAGTTTTATTAGCAATTGATGTCGATGAAGAATGGGCAAAAATAATAACTGATGTAGCTAAGAAAAACATTTCAACTCCAGAAGTGCAAATCACAGGATACATTGACATAACTTCATATAAACCGAATGGTGTAGAAATAATTATTAACGCTTTAGAATCTATAGAATCAGAAAATGTTGAAGTTCAATGTGTAGGGGCACCTAAATACAGAGTGATGGTAACAGCACAAGATTACCCTACAGCTGAAAAAATATTAAAAGAATCAGCTGAAAAATGTATAGAAATGGTTGAAGAAAATGATGGAGAAGGTAGTTTCCATCGTGAATTAGATGATTAATCATATCATTTCTATTCTATAACTTTTTTTATAATA
>ODAI011321311.1_pt1 | contig 15347 bp, 14 predicted proteins | sample 1539321 | NCBI WGS metagenome assembly ODAI01 (sample SAMN02144231, study PRJEB22623) | gut metagenome | biome: sheep rumen | host: Ovis aries | place: New Zealand
CAAACGAGGAGAAAGACTGCTATCTTTCTCCTCGTGCTTTTTTATGAAAAGATGTTATCCCTTTGCAAAAAATCGCTAAAAGTCTTTGGAAAGGGGGTCCGGGGGAATAACCTTTCTTCAGAAAGGTTTTCCACCGATAGTACCGCGGGCAGCTGAAAAGGCGCTGCTGTTCCATTTTCTCAGCCAGAATCCCCTTGTCCATGTGTGTTTGTCGTCACCGCTGATGACCTCGTCACCGTATACTGCCGCAACATGGCCGCCATTGCTGAACTCTATCTCCTGCAGGGGAGCTGTCATCCTCATCGCATTCACCCAGCACCAGCCATTTTCCGATGACCCTCTCATCATTTTCAAACTTTATCTCCGCATTCTCAATAAGCGGCTTGAATTGCTGTTTCATATCAATACCTCCGTTGATCCTGTTTTTCAGTTCTTCAAGATCACGAAGCTGCTTTTCAATCTCAGCCTTTTTATCAGCGAACAATGCGTCGATATCCTCGCCCGAATAAAGCAAAGACCTTATCTGCGCAAGAGAGAACCCCACGGCTTTAAGCTCACATATGCGCTCAAACACCGCTGCCTGCGACCTGTCATAATACCGGTACTCCGTAAACCTGTCGATATAAAGCGGCTTGAGCAGCCCTACCTTGTCATAATGTCTGAGCACCGATATGTTCGTTTTGCAGGCTTTGGCAAAGTCTCCGATTTTCATGATCTCAACTCCTTTTTTCATTTGTAAGGTACCTTATGTGCATATTATAAGCCTGATGTTAAGTTGAGAGTCAATAGCTTTCTGAAATAATTATTCTCTGGAAAGTTTGCCGTTTTCCTGCCTAGATATCCTGCCCTCGGCAATGGCCTTGTCTGTTGCAAAGCGCACGGTGTTCTCTATCTGTGCTGTCAGCCTTGTGAACGAGAACTTCTTTGCGGTCTCGCGAATAAGGTCGCTCTCGCTCAGCGCTATCTGCTCCTCGAGCACTTCAAGCGCCGCACAGGTAAGCTCCTGAGACGGTATCTCATCGATCGCTCTCTGCATACTGTCAGTAGGCGTGCGGTAAAAGTCCATCTTTGATGTATCGCTTCCGCTCTCCCACAGGAATGCCTTCTCACTGTCCATAGTTATCTGCTTGCCGAGCCTTGCCATAAGCTGCCCGAATGCGACCTCAGCCTTCTGGGTGTCTCTTGTGATGCCCCAGGTTTTGAACACCTTTTTCATAAATATAGTTCTCTCTATCGGGGCTTCGGTCTTTAATATCTGCCCCATTGAGGACAGTATCTTGCCCTCGTTTTTGGTGTCATAAAATGCCTGTCCGCTTCCGAGCTCGCCGAGCTTTGCTTCCTTGTAGGCTACAGCCTTTGTCACTGCCGCAGCGGGCTTTTCCTTTTCAAAGACCGGCTCCTGTCTGGGTGCTTCGGTCTTTACTATCGGGGTGTCTGCGTTGTCTATCGCATTCTTTATCTGAGCCATTACCCTTTCAGGATCATCGAACCAGTCGATAGTCCATACCCTCAGCAGTCTCCAGCCAAGTCCTTCAAGCACTGACGGCTGTGAAACGAACCTGTCCTTAGATGACGGAGCCTTTCTGCAGTTTGTGCCGTCAAGCATAATACCGAGCATATAGTGATCCTTGTTCTCAGGGTCGATAACTCCGATATCCACCTTGTATTCAGACGTTCCTATAGAGCAGCTGCATTCATAGCCCAGCTCTCTTATCCTCTCAGCGATCTCAGCCGTGATCGCATCTGCGGACGCCTCGCTCTTCTCTGCTGACGAAATGTTCCTGCCGCGCTGTGCAAATTCGAGGAAAGCCTTCAGCCCCTCAGCACCCTGAGAATGAGTGCGCGAGAGGTCGATCTGTTCAGGCCTCAGAACGGAGTAGATTATCATTTCCTTCTTTGATCTCGTCACTGCAACGTTCAGTCGTCTCCAGCCGCCGTCGCGGTTTATAGGCCCGAAGTTCATCGAGACCTTGCCGTCCTTGTCGGGGCCGTACCCTATGGAGAACAGTATAACGTCTCTCTCGTCTCCCTGAACGTTTTCAAGGTTCTTTATAAATACAGGCTCCTTTGAATTTGCATCGAACTCCGCGATGTCGGGGTCAGCCGCAAACTCGTCCTCGAGCATATCCTGTATAAGGGTCTGCTGTGCAAGTGAGAATGTAACAACGCCGATGCTGTCGTTTCTGAGCTTTTCATCTCTGAGCCTTCTCATTATCTCAGCGACGACCGCCTCAGCCTCAGCCTTGTTCTGCTTTGAGCTTCCCTTATCGTAGTAGCCCTCGAGCTGCACCAGCTTTACCTGAGACACCATCTCCTCAGGTGACGGGAAGGTGTAGAGCTTGCTGTCATAATACATCACGTTTGAGAAAGCTATCAGGCTCTCATGCTTAGAGCGGTAATGCCATTTCAGATATTCCTGCGGCATTGAAAGCGCCAGACAGTCATCAAGCAGGCTTTCAAGGTCTTCCTGCTCGAAGTTCTCCTCATCAACAGTCTCCGTCTTGAAGAAGGTGGTAGGAGGCAGCTGCTTGGGGTCGCCTACTATGATAGCGTTGTCAGCCCTTGCGATAGTGCCTACAGCTTCGCTCGTGGGCAGCTGTGAAGCCTCATCGAAGATAACGAGATCAAACTTCGGGAACGCAGGGTCTATATACTGTGCCACAGAGATCGGGCTCATGAGCATACACGGGCAGAGCCTTCTCAGCAGCGTAGGTATTTGCTCAAACAGCTTTCTTATCGAGAGCATACGACCGTTATTCTTGATAGCCTTTTTAAGTATCCCTATCTCCGAAGACGCAGCTGGATCAGCCTGAGCGTCAGGAATGTTTGCAGAGAGCCTTGATACCAGCTGAGTTACCGTAAGTGTGCGGAAGGTCTCAGTCACCTCTGCATACCTTGCGATAATGTCCTCAGCCTGCTTTCCGCTGAAGCTTGAAAGTCTCTTGTCCTCGCGGATATATTTGAGCGCCAGCCCGTAATGCACCGCACAGAGCATACAGCCTTTCAGCTCCTCAGGCTGAGCCTTTGCCGTCCTGTATACAGCGCACACTCCCGAAAGCCCGTTTTGTCTCATCTGTGCTTCACACTGGTTGAATATCACCTTTTCTCTGAGGTCACTGATGTTAGCGATAAACACATCGAGGGTGGTGATAACGTCATTTATCCAGCTCTGAGAGCTCTCCTCCCTGGTAAAGTCAACGCTGTACCTCTGAGAGAACCCGTCGCACGCCGATATGAAGCCCTCAACAGCTGCCGCCGAGACCGCAGACTGCTCTGTATAAAGGGGCAGCTGTCCTGCCGGCGCAGAACCCAGCTTCTTATAGGCATCATCAAGTGCCTTTGATTTTTTCACAGCAGCTCTGAGGGCAGCCCAGTCGGTACCCTCACCCTGCCAGAGCGTGCCTGCCGCTGCCGTTACCGCAGCGTTCGCCGAGAGCAGAGCCTGCCTTTTATCATTCACAGCACATAACCTGTCAAGCTCGGCTGCCACATTCTGCTTAGTTATAAAGCCTGCCTTCTTCGAGTAAGCGCTGAGCCCCGTGACTACCTTCTTGATACCGAAGTGCTTTGAGAGGAACCACTTTGCGCTGGCCTCGTTATATGCACGCCTTGCCGCAGCACAGTCATAGGTAAGTATATCATTGTTGTAGGTGTTCAGCAGCTCAGCCTTTGCAGCGTTGAGCGCCTCACCCTCATCACAGAGCCCTTCAAGCCCATGTGCAAGTGTTTCAGCTTCTGCATTTCCTATTATCCCTGCCAGTGCCGTGCCGTTTATCGCCGATGCGTGAACTATGCCGCAAAGTGCCTCGGCGCTCTTGCGCTCTCCGCCAGCATTAACAGGTATGGCCGCATTCAGCGCACTGAGAGCATCTCTTGCCGCCGCGCCCTTTGCCAGCAGCTCCTGTGCCGCACTCACAAAGGCGTCTCTCAGCTCTGTTGAGTATTCGGCTCCGTTGTACGTTCTGAACGGGTGCTCAGAGAACGTTCCGAGCTCAGCTGCCGCAGACGCATACTTGTCCGTCAGGTCTTCAAGCTCTGCCAGCTTGTCGCTGTCGATAGACATAAGAAAGCTCTCATCAAGCGTCAGCCTGTCCTTGAATCCAAGATAAGTCCTGAATATCCCTATCGAATCAAAGAGAGACTTTCCGCACTTTCTCTGATCGTGCAGAGCATCCATTATGTGACACAGCTCGCCCTTAAGCTCTTCGCACTTTGCGGCAGTCTGCTCATATTCAGCAGCAGCCTTTATATGCCCGACCTCCAGCGCCTTTTCAAGCTGAGCGAGAACTACGCTCTTGTTCGTCTTGTTTGAATGCAGCTCCAGACAGAACGGGTCGAGTCCTATCCCTGCGAGCCTTTTTTTAACAACGCTCAGCGCCGCCATTTTCTCAGCCGCGAACAGTACCGACTTTCCCTGATACAGCGCATTAGCTATCATATTAGTGATAGTCTGAGACTTACCCGTTCCCGGGGGTCCGTGCAGAACGAAGCTCTCACCCTTGGAGGCCATTACCACTGCCGTCAGCTGTGATGAATCCGCGATCATAGGTACTGCAACATCAGCCATCGAAACCGTCCTGTCACTGTTCTCAGCGTTCACGGTCTGCGGCTGAGGCGTCCACGCTATTGAGCCTTTTATAAGGCTTGCAACTATCTTGTTCTTTGCGAGCTCATCTGAGCGGTTCCTGATATCGTTCCACATAACGAACTGACCGAACGAGAAAAGCCCCAGATATGCATAGTCGAGCACTGCCCAGCGTTCCTTTTCCGAGACCGCCTGCCTTACCGTATCAAACACCAGAGCGGTATTAGCACCGTTCTCATCAGCCGGCAGGGGATCAAGCCCGCTTATAACTATCTCGTGATCCTGCTTCAGATACTCTATCAGTGTGATGTTGGCCTGAGAATCCTCCTGCCTTGTTCTTATCACATAGCCCTTGCCCCGTGTGCTTCTGATAAGGTCAACAGGCACCAGCATCAGGGGAGCATACCTAGCCTTGTCAGAGGTGTCCGTCTCATACCATCTGAGAAAGCCCAGTGCTAAAAACAGCGTGTTTGAGCCGTTCTCCTCAATCGCCGTCTTAGCTGACCTGAAAATGCTTTTCAGTGTGCGCTCAAGCTCAGTCTGAGAGAGAAACGTGCTTATCCTTCCGTTTGAAAGGTCATTCTCGCTTATCCTCTTTATCGTCTCGGCGTCGGGCTCAAATTCAAACTCCTTTTCCTCAGGTTTTTCACTCAGCTCTGACGGTGCCTCGCAGACGGTAAGATCATGCTCGCTCACCACCGTGTCCTCAAGCACTGATAGGTCAGAGCTTATCAGCCTGAGGGTGTTTTTCGTAGGCCTGAAATTGAGCAGAGAATTTCTCAGGCTCAGATCAAGAAGCTTTCTTTCCCACATTTTCTGTTTGGTCATTGCCTTGTCGGCAGGCGGTGCTGACTGAGCCGTCCCTTCGGTGTTCATTACATTTACTTCTTCCATGATCGCTCCCCCCTTCAAGCCCTTACTTCGTTATTATAGCAAGTGCGCAGTTCATTCTGCCCCTTATAACGTCAAACCTGACGTTTTCATATCCGCCCTCGCGGAAAAATTCCTTGTAGCTTTCAAAGGTGAACTCGTGTCTGAAATCCACTCCTGCAAGACGCAGCGCATCTGCCACAAGCTCCTGCGAGGCGTTCTCTTTGTTTATGTAGGTCGGTATTATGACCTTTCCGCCCGTTTTGCAGACACGAAGCAGCTCATTTATCGCCTTGTAGGGCTCATCGAGCAGGTGGATAACGTTTCCGGCCACTGCCTTGTCAAAGCGCTCGTCACGGCAGTTGATGTGCATAATGTCCGCATACCTGAACTTTATGTTTGTGAGGTTGTCGCAGTTTTTCTGCGCTTCCACCATCATTCCCTTTGAAAGGTCGGTAGCAACAAGCAGTCTGCACTTCGGGGCGATGTATTTGCTTATCGCACCCGTTCCGCAGGCGCACTCGAGAACGAGGTCTCCCTCATCGATCTCCTGAGCCACTCTCTTGCCGAGGTTTGTGTATACCTTCTTGTTGTAAAGGGTCTCTGAAATGTCATATATTCCCGCGAATTTGTCCCATATCATATTTGTTCCTCTTTCTGTTTTTATCTGATGTAATTCTCCTCAAAGGTGTTGAACGGCGCCAGCGGTATCCCTGCCGAATTATATACGTTCACCTCGCCGTAGTTCGTCCAGCAGTATGCTGCAAACTTAGGCTCAGCCACCTCGCTGCTTGAAAGCACTATCTTCTCTCCCTGCAGCTCAGCCTTTGCCGGCCTGAACTCGCCGTCCTCGCCTGCTATCTCAAAGCCCGAGCCGTCACCGCGTATCTCAAGCCCCTCGGCGTACTTGAATGTGAGCACAGCCTTGCCGTCCTCAAACACGGCAGAATCAAACCTGGCACCGTCCGCCTTTACGTCCATACCGTAGACCATTTTCTCCGCCTGCAGGCAAAGCCTTTCACCAACGGGCAACTTGTCTGTCGGGTGGATATTGTCAAGCTCTCCGCAGTCAAGTATCACAGCCATGCCTGTGTTTTTAACGGTCCTGTAGGCTCTGTCCTGTGCCGAGCGTATCTTCGCCCAGTGCTTATAGTCAGGGTCCTTCTCATACTTGAACATCGGCAGCTGAGTAAGTATGAACGGCAGATCATCGTCGCCCCACTTAGTTCTCCAGAGCTCTATTAGCGACCTGAACAGGTAATAGTAGCTGTCGGCCTTGTGGTCGTCAGACTCTCCCTGATAGTAGAGAAATCCTCTCAGTGTGTAGGGGCATACCCTCATCAGCATAGTGTCATAAAGGCCTGTCGGTCTGAACGGGTTGAGCTCGCACATAGGTCCCGGCCAAAGGTTCTCGCCGCAGATCTCCTGCACCCTGTCCCATGATGCTCCCGGCTCCGTTTTATAGACCTCCTGCTCCTTTTCATGCCACTTCCGGTCATATTCCTCATACTCGCGGTATTCCTTTGTCTGCTCTTCAAGGCTCTTGCCCTTTATCTTCTCATCGTATTCGTCTATGTAGCTTCTTATCCTGCTGTCAGCTTCAAGGGTCTCTCTGTCCACCCAGGCTGATGCCGAAGTGCCGCCCCAGTTGCAGCCGATAAGTCCTACCGTCACGCCGAGCTCCTTCGCAAGCTTTGCTCCGAAGTGGAACCCTACAGCGCTCCATGCCCTTGACTGATCCTTCCCGGCCTGAGACCACGCGGAGTTCTCCTCATCGTGCCAGAATTTCTCGTCCTTGCAGCCGTTTTTCTGAGTGTAGTAAAAGCGCACATTGCATTCCGGCGTGAGCTTTTCGAGAACCTCTTTGCCGCCCTTTGCGTTCTGAAGCTCCAGCTCCATATTAGACTGTCCGCCGCAGAGCCATACCTCACCCACAGCGACCCTGTAGAAAGTTACGCTCTCGGTCCCGTCAGTCACCGTCATCTCGTAATCTCCGCCGGCCTTCATCGGCGCAAGCGTTACCTTCCATCTGCCGTCCTTAACAGAGCCCTTGCCCTCGTTGCCGTTTATGCTTACGGTAACGGTGCGGCCGTTCTCGCCCTTTCCCCATACGGTGATGTTCTTTTCTCTTTGCAATACCATATCATTGCTGAAAATGCTTGCAGGCTTTAGCATAATGATTTGACCTCCTGATATTATATTGATGATGAAATTATCTGTTCAGATCATAGCAGAACAGTATTATATCCTCATACTCTCCGTTTTTATTATGGTATCCGCCCTCAACAGTTCCTATCGTCTTGAAGCCGAGCTTTTCATAAAGTGCGATAGCCGCCCTGTTTGAAGCTACCACCGCATTGAACTGCAGTATCCTGAAGCCCTTCTGCTTTCCCATAAACAGCGAGTGCTCCACCAGAACTCTTCCTACGCCCTTGCCCCTTACCTTAGATGACACGGCATAGCTTGCGTTCGATATATGGCCGCATCTGCCTACATTGTTCGGGTGCAGTATATAAAGCCCTGCTATCTCACCCTTGTATTCAGCCACCCCGGTAAAGGTCTGGCCTGCGAAAAATTCCGCAGCTTCGGCTTCGGTCATAGGGCTCTCCTGAGGAAAAGCGTTCCCGTTATCTACCACTTCGTTCCATATCACTGTCATTGCCGGAATATCGCCGCTCTCATAAGGCCTTACGGTGATGTTCTTATAGTTTTTCATTATTATTCTCCTATGTTTTTTCCGGCAGACTACTCGATAAATGACTTCATTCCGTGCTCGCGTCTCCAGTCGAGGAAGTCTTCGTATGTCCCTGCACGGTCGATACAGCCGTCAGGTGTTATCTCGATTATCCTGTTCGCAACGGTCTGAACTATCTCATGGTCGTGCGATGCAAAAATAACGACACCCTTGAAGTCACGCATAGCGTTGTTCACTGCCGTGATGGATTCCAGATCAAGGTGGTTGGTGGGCCTGTCAAGCATGATGACGTTCGAGCCGAACAGCATCATCCTTGAGAACATACACCTTACCTTTTCCCCTCCCGAGAGCACCTCTACCGGCTTGTATATCTCGTCTCCCGAGAACAGCATCTTGCCGAGGAACCCTCTGAGATATGTGTCAGTCACCTCTGACTGTGAATAAGGTCTTATCCAGTCAACGATAGACTCAGTGTGCCCGTTGAAGTACTTCGAGTTGTCCACAGGGAAATAGGACCGTGAGGTAGACACTCCCCATTTGAGAGTACCCTCGTCAGGCTCGTCCTCCTCAGCGAGTATCTTGAACAGCGCCGTAACAGCCTGCTCATTCTCTGAGATGAAAGCCACCTTGTCCGTCCTTGAAAGAGTGAACGAAACATTATTGAGCAGCTTCACACCGTCCACCGTCTTTGAAATGCCGTCAAGCTTCAGTATATCCTTTCCGAGATCCCTGTCCATATTGAACTGTATGAAAGGATATTTCCTTGATGATGCAGGCATCTCCTCAACGCTTATCTTGTCGAGCAGCTTTCTCCTTGCGGTCGCCTGCCTTGACTTTGACTTGTTCGCCGAGAACCTGTTTATGAACTCCTGCAGCTCCTTTATCTTGTCCTCGTTCTTTTTCTGCTGGTTTTTCATAAGCCTCTGCATAAGCTGAGACGACTCATACCAGAACTCATAGTTGCCAACATACATCTTTATCTTCGTGTAGTCTATATCAACAATGTGCGTGCACACGTTGTTCAGAAAATGCCTGTCGTGCGATACTACGAGCACCGTTCCGAAATAGTCAGCAAGAAAATCCTCCAGCCAGCGTATAGCGTCGATATCGAGGTGGTTAGTAGGCTCGTCAAGCATAATTATATCAGGGTTCCCGAAAAGTGCCTGTGCGAGCAGCACCTTTACCTTCTCGTTGCCCGAAAGGGAAGACATCTGAGAGTACAGTATGTCCTCGGGAAGTCCCAGCCCCTGCAGAAGCTTTGATGCGTCGCTCTCAGCCTCCCAGCCGTTAAGCTCTGCAAATTCGCTTTCGAGCTCTCCCGCACGGTCGCCGTCCTCCTCGGTAAAGTCCTCCTTGGCATAGAGCGCGTCCTTCTCCTGCATTATGTCATAGAGCCTTTTGTTGCCCATTATCACCGTGTCGAGCACGTTGAACTCATCAAATGCAAAGTGATCCTGCTTCAGAACAGAAAGCCTGTCCTCCTTTGAGATGAACACCTCACCCGTAGTAGGCTCCAGCTCACCGTCAAGAATTCTCAGGAAGGTAGACTTTCCGGCACCGTTAGCACCTATAATGCCGTAGCAGTTGCCGTTTGTGAATTTGAGGTCAACGTCCTTGAAGAGGAGCTGCCCCCCGAAAGACAGGCTTACATTGTTTACTGTTATCATTTTAACTCTCCTTATTATAAAAATACATACATATCTATTATAACACAGAACTTAACTTTTGTCTACTGCAAATGAGCAGTTTTTCCTGTATATGCATAGGTTATTACGTAAGATGTTTTTACTTATTGTGATAAATCACTTCCGGATAGCTGGAATATGTGATGCTATTTGTGTATAATATACTATTGACAAACAATATTATACGTGATATAATATTGTCAGATCGAAAACAAGAGGTGATCGTATGGCATTTCCATTGAGTGCAGCATTGCTTGATTCGCTTGTTTTATCGGTCGTTGAGGGCGGAGACACTTACGGATATGAGCTTACCAGATATATAAGGGATTGCACCGAGGTGTCTGAATCGACGTTATATCCCGTGCTCAGAAGGCTGATGAAGAACGGTCTTCTTGAGTGCTACGACAGGGAGTATATGGGCAGAAACAGAAGGTATTACCATATAACCACTGCAGGGAAGGGCGCTCTTGGCGGATACCGAAGAGACTGGGAAGAGCACAAGCGCTGTATAGACAGTATTCTCACAAAAGGGGGAGCGGGACAGAATGGACAGATCTGAATATATTATAGCATTGAGGAGCTATCTTGGCAGCAGAGGAATGCAGCCGGCAGATGTAGAGGAAGCGATAGGCTTTTACGGTGACATCATTATGGAGGGCTCCGACGAGGAATTTGAGCGGCTCGGCAGTGTCGAGAAGCTCGGCAACGAACTGCTTGCGCAGAGCGGTATCTTTGTTGGCGGTGAGGGCAGCTATCAGATGGAGAGCGCCTTTGTACCCGGCCGGCAGAGCAGTACTTTCAACCCTCCCCCCGAGGATCCGGCGGCTCAGGCCAAGAGAAACAGCCTGCTTATAATCATTATCCTTATAGTTACCTTCCCGATATGGATAGGCTTTGTAATGGGTATGTTCGGTGCAGTGTTCGGCATCTGCGCTGCATTTATAGCTATCATCGCGGTCCTCACGATCGGCGGTGCGGCTCTTGCGGTTGAGGGCGTCATACAGATGTTCAGCATCCTTCCCGTAGGGCTCGTCCTCTGCGGAGCCGGCCTTGTATTGATCGGTGTCTGCGGCCTTACTTTCATACCGCTGTTCAGGCTGTTCATAAAGTTCATAGCGTGGGTCTGCAAGACTGTGTTCGGGCAGCTCAGACGTCTTACTGCGGGGGTGAGTGCGTGATGAACGAGCAGAAAAAGAGCAGGAAGCTCCTGAGAACAGCCCTTGCAGGATTTATCCTTGTGGGCGCTTCGGCGGTTTACGGTGCCGTCAAGGCGGTAGGCTTTATCAGGCACGGAAAAAACAAGAGCTCGGAGGTGAACGGCAATGGCTAGATATGATGCTGCAGGTGATGTTAAGCGTATGCGCTATCCGTTCTTGGTGCCTCTTTGTATCCTTATTATAGGCGCTGTGCTGCTGGCCGTAGGTCTGATGGCGATGAGAAAAGCGGATATGAAAAAATATCTGGGCTCCTATTCTATGGATGAGGTAGTTGCAGGGGCCGATATAACCGAGCTTGACTTTGAGCTTGGCGCGGCAGATATCACTATAGGCCGCAGCGATGACGACGATATCCATATCGTGGCAGATGGCATCCCTTATAAGATACATCAGCGCACCGAGAGAAAAAGGCTCTTCATTTATTCCGACGATAAGGATATGGGCATAACGAACATCTGGATACCGATCGTCAGCAAGAAAAGCCTGAACGGAAAGATAACCATTCTCGTTCCCGATAAAGAGTATTCGTATATAGATATCAACTGCGGTATCTGCTCTATCAAGGCAGATGATCTCACCTGTGATAAGCTGAAGCTCGATATAGGCGCCGCAGATGCAGATCTCAGCGGTATCACCTGCACGGGTGATGCGAAGATAGAGGGCGGCATGGCAGATATTGATATGAAAAACTGCTCGCTGTTCAAGAGCGACTTCGATCTCGGAATGTGCGAGCTTGATTACGACGGCGCTATCGAGGGCGAGACGATGATCGACTGCGGTATGGGAGATGCGGATTTCGTGATAAACGGCAGCAGATCAGACTATCATATAACAAAGAGCGGCAAAGTAAGTATAAAGGGCTCAGGCTCTGACAACGGCGACGGCATCAGGATAGATGCTGACAGTTCAGCCGCAAAGATAAAACTGGAATTCAAAGATTAAGAAATGAGGTATCATCATGCAGAAAAAGCTTTACAGAATAAGACAGGGCAGAATGATCGCAGGAGTGTGCACAGGACTGTCACAGTATCTTGACATTGACGTTAACGTAATAAGACTGCTGGCAATACTTCTCGGCTGCACAGGCACCGGAGTGATAGTATATATCGCAGCCTGCGTGCTCCTTCCTGAAGCGTAACACCTGATATGAACAAGAGACAGCCCCATTTTATGGGGCTGTGATTCTGTAATAAAGCCCGAAGCGCAGCACTGGCAATACCAACCCCCACGACCCCCAACCATAATCTTGCTGTTTTTCTACAAAAAAGTCTGAAAAACACAGGGTCAATTGTTCAAAATCCTCAATCTTGCGAAAACAGTTGAAAATTTTATCCGATTATAGTATAATGAAGTTTAAACCAGATTGCGGAACCGTTACTCTGTGTCCGTTATCTTGATTTGGAGGGTCGAATGTGTTCAGGATAGTAAAAAAGAAAAACCTTAATGCCTCAGTTGTCCTTATGGAGCTTGAAGCTCCGTATATAGCCGCAAAGGCAGAGGCAGGCCAGTTCGTGATAGTAAGAGCAGTTGAGGAGGGTGAGCGCATACCCTTCACCATTGCCGATTATGACAGGAACAGAGGCACGGTAACTATTATATTTCAGGTGATAGGCGGCTCAACAATGGAGCTTGCAGCTCTCGAGGAGGGCGGCAGCGTCCTTGACCTTGTAGGCCCGTTGGGTATCGCTACCGAATACGGCGATGTAAAAAATGTTGCCGTCGTAGGCGGAGGCGTAGGCTGTGCGATAGCTTATCCGCAGGCTAAAAAGCTCTTCGGTATGGGTGTCGGTGTCGACCTCATAGCCGGCTTCAGAAATAAGGACATCGTTATCCTTGAGGACGAGATGAAGGCCGCATCGAACGACCTTTTCGTCTGTACCGATGACGGCTCCTACGGCACCAAGGGCTTCGTAACAAACAAGCTTGAAGAGCTCATCACCTCAGGCAGGAACTATGACCTTGTCATAGCTATCGGCCCTGTGATGATGATGAAGTTCATTTGTGATATTACAAAAAAATACGGCATAAAAACTATCGTATCTCTCAGCCCTATAATGATCGACGGCACAGGTATGTGCGGCTGCTGCCGTGTCACTGTTGACGGCAGGACCAGATATGCCTGCGTTGAGGGTCCCGATTTTGACGGCCACCTTGTAGACTTTGACGAGCTCCTCAGAAGAAACTCCGCTTATAAGCAGCAGGAGAAGGACCACATATGCAGACTTACGGGAGGTGTCAGATAATGCCCGATATGAGAACTTCCAAGATTCCTGTCTCCGAACAGGATCCGAAAGTAAGAGCGCGTAACTTTAAAGAGGTATCTCTCGGCTACACCGCTGAGGAGGCCATGGCCGAGGCAGAGCGCTGCCTTAACTGCAAACACCGCCCCTGTATGACAGGCTGCCCCGTCGGCGTGCGTATACCTGAATTTATCGAAAAAGTAAGAGAGGGTCTCTTTGAAGAGGCCTATGATATAATCAGATCAACAAATTCTCTTCCTGCCGTCTGCGGCAGGGTATGCCCTCAGGAAAACCAGTGTGAGGGCAAATGCGTCCGCGGCATAAAGGGCGAGCCCGTAGGCATCGGCAGACTTGAACGCTTCTGCGCAGACTATATGGCAGACAAGGAGCACACCGTTGCCGCCGCTCAGCCGAACGGCCATAAGGTAGCCGTTATCGGCGCAGGCCCCTCAGGCCTCACCGCAGCAGGCGACCTTGCAAAGCTCGGCTATGATGTCACCGTCTTCGAGGCCTTCCATACGGCCGGCGGTGTCCTCTCCTACGGCATACCTGAGTTCAGGCTCCCGAAACAGATAGTAAAAAGAGAGGTCGCAGGCCTTGAAAAAGCAGGCGTAAAGATAATGACCGATATGGTCATAGGCAAGGTCCTCTCGGTAGATGAGCTCATGGAGCAGGGCTTTGAGGCCGTCTTCATCGGTTCTGGCGCAGGTCTCCCGAGATTTATGGGCATACCGGGCGAGAACCTCATCGGCGTCTATTCCGCAAATGAGTACCTCACCAGGATAAACCTGATGAAGGCCTATAAAGACAACTACTCCACCCCCATAATGCGCAGCAGCAGCGTTGCAGTCGTAGGCGGCGGCAATGTCGCTATGGACGCTGCCAGAAGTGCCATGCGCCTGGGGGCAGAGAAGGTGTACGTAGTTTACAGGCGCTCGATGGACGAGCTCCCCGCAAGAAAAGAGGAGGTTCATCACGCCGTTGAGGAGGGCATAGAGTTCCTCACTCTCACCAACCCTACAGCCGTTATCGGCGATGATGACGGCAAGGTCATCGGTATGGACTGCGTTAAAATGCAGCTCGGCGAGCCCGATGAGAGCGGCAGAAGAAGACCCGTAGTTATCGAGGGCTCGGATCACAGACTTGACTGTGACACCGTGATAATGGCTCTCGGCACCTCGCCTAACCCCATGCTCAGGGCAGCTACCCCGGGCTTAGAGGTCAACAAGCGCGGCTGCTTCATAGTTGATGAAACCTCTCAGACCACAAAACAGGGCGTTTTCGCAGGAGGAGACGCCGTCACGGGCGCCGCAACGGTAATACTTGCGATGGGTGCAGGCAAAAAAGCCGCCGCAGAGATCGACAGATATATCAAGGCGCAACAATGAAATTTTTGTTAAAACACTTGCACGCGGGCAAAATATTTGTTATACTGTATGTTAGTATTTTTGCTTTATTGAATTAGAAAGAAGGAATGTAAAATGAATCTGACCGTATTAGCAGAGCAGCAGGCGTCAACAGCCTCTCTTCTGATGACGTTTTTACCTCTGGTGCTTATCCTTGTGGTATTCTATTTTCTGATAATCCGTCCGCAGAGAAAGCAGGAAAAGCAGGATGCTCAGATGAGAGAGAACCTTGAGATAGGCGATGAGGTAGTTACCAACGGCGGTATCGTGGGCATAGTTTTCCAGATCAAGGAGGACACCGTAGTTATCGAGACCGGCGGTGACAGGAGCAAGATCAGAGTCAAGAAGTGGGCGATCGCCAAGAACGAGACCATTCACGACGACCAGTAATATGACACTTTCAGCACCGACAGGTAAGCGCCTGTCGGTGTTTTGCTTTTTAGTTACACGTACACAGTTATGTTATGATTTAATATAAAAGCACTCGCTTTGTTAGGGGGCTTTCCGATCGCCCCCTAACGACCCCTTCGGAATAAAAATAAAAAAATAGTAAAATGTTGACAGATCGAGCACCGGCAGGTAAGCGCCTGTCGGTGTTTTGCTTTTTAGTTACACGTACATAGTTATGTTATGATTTAATATAAAAGCA
>ODAI013011098.1_pt1 | contig 15347 bp, 8 predicted proteins | sample 1539321 | NCBI WGS metagenome assembly ODAI01 (sample SAMN02144231, study PRJEB22623) | gut metagenome | biome: sheep rumen | host: Ovis aries | place: New Zealand
GCGAACTGCGTTAATCTTCCAAAATCGCTTTGCTACGTCAGCATTATTTCGTAACTTTGGCTTCGCCGAACTTACTTTTCGTTCGGAAATGAAATAAAAAGCTATTTTTCTTTCATTTCTCTCACTTATTTCGTAACTTTGGCCTCGTATAAAGAAAATAGGATGAGAGTAAACGAAAAAACATGGGATTTCATCTCTCTTCACTCTGAAGACGATGTGAGGACACTGGCACTGCGCGGCAGCAACGACACCGACATTGACATGCCCTTCGCTCTCACCCAGATTGCAGGAAGGCAGGCAGCACGCCATAAACTGCCGCTATGGCACGACACCAAGGGGATCATCTACCCTCCTCACCTGAATATGGAACAGTGCTCGAGCGAGCAAACGGCAAGGTATAAAGCCAAAATCGCAGAGCAAATATTCAGACTTAACGGCAAGTCGATGGAAACATTCACCGACATCACCGGAGGTTTCGGAGTTGACTTCACCATGATGGCAAGGGCATTCAAGAGTGCGACATACGTGGAACAGAACAGCGAACTATGTGAGATTGCAGCCCACAATTTCCCGCTGTTGGGAGTAACGGCCAAGATAATCAATGCCGACGGAACACGTTTTCTTGAGTCATGCCAAAGGCAGAGCCTCGTCTTCATAGATCCATCCCGCCGCGACAGGCATGGAGGGAGAACCTACGGTATAAGCGACTGCACTCCAAACATAACAGAGATTCTACACACATTATTACATAAGGCAGATTATGCACTCATAAAGCTGTCGCCGATGCTCGACATCGACAAGGCTATAGCCGATCTCGGTCACCACGTGGAAGAAATCCACATCGTATCGGTAGATAATGAGTGTAAAGAACTGCTGCTGACAGTCTCGGCCGAACAGACTGACAGTCCAAGGATATACTGCGTCAACGGCGATGATGTGTGGGAGGCGACAGGACATGAAATAACCAGCATCTCACCGAGCATCGGCAGATGGCAGTATCTTTACGAGCCTAATGCATCGATTATGAAGGCAGGGTGCTTCCGGCAGATTGAATCGGCTTTCGGCATACAGCAGATAGCCGTCAACAGCCATCTGTTTGTGGCCGATTCTCTTTTGACATATTTCCCCGGCCGACGATTCAGTATAGTCAACACGTTGAGAATGAACAAACGTGAACTTAAGGAAGGACTCAAAGACATACCTAAGGCGAATATCTCGGTGAGAAACTTTCCGCTCACAGCAGACAGACTGCGAAAGCGACTGAAGATTTCCGACGGAGGCGATGATTACATCTTTGCCACCACCCTCCCCGGCGGCGCACATATACTGTTAGTATGCAGGAAAATTTAAAAATTCCAAAAATTGAAATTCGTCTTTTGGCTATTACAGCAGAAATGCGTAACTTTGTGCAAATTTTGTAGTTACAATGGAAGAAAAGGAATTAATAGCAGAAACCGTTCAATACACTGAAGATGAAATACGCCATCTTAGCGATATGGAGCACATCCGTACGCGCCCAGGAATGTACATCGGGCGACTCGGCGACGGCTCACTACCAGAAGACGGCATCTATGTGCTGCTGAAGGAAACCATTGACAACTCTATCGACGAGTTCAAGATGAATGCCGGCGACAGGATAGAGGTAAATATCGACGATAACCTGCGTGTGAGCGTGCGCGACTACGGGCGTGGAATACCACTGGGCAAGCTCATAGAGGCAGTGTCGATGCTTAACACCGGCGGTAAATACGACTCAAAGGCCTTCAAAAAAAGCGTCGGGCTGAACGGTGTCGGCATAAAGGCAGTAAATGCGCTGAGCACTCACTTCGAGGTGAGGAGCTTCCGCGACGGGAAAGTGAGAAAAGCCACATTCGAACGTGGAATACTTCAGACCGACACTACAGAAGACAGCCAGGACGAGAACGGAACTTATATCTACTTCGAGCCGGACTCAACACTTTTCCTTAACTACAAGTTCCACGACGACATCGTTGAGACGATGCTCCGTAACTATACATACCTGAACACCGGACTTGCTGTAATGTACAACGGCAGGCGCATTCTCAGCCGTCATGGACTGAAAGACCTGCTCAACGACACGATGACCAACGACGGCATCTATCCCATCATCCACCTAAAAGGAGAGGATATCGAGATAGCATTTACACACACCAACCAGTACGGCGAAGAATACCACTCGTTTGTCAATGGACAGCACACCACTCAAGGAGGAACACACCAAAGCGCATTCAAGGAACATATAGCCAAGACTATCAAGGAATTCTTCAACAAGAATTTTGAATATGGAGACATACGAAACGGTATAGTTGCAGCAATAGCAATAAATGTCGAGGAGCCTATGTTCGAGAGCCAGACGAAGATCAAGCTTGGCTCACTGACAATGTCGCCAAACGGAGTTAGCGTTAACAAATATGTAGGCGACTTCATCAAGACCGAGGTTGACAACTTCCTACATAAGAATGCTGACGTGGCCGAGGTGATGCTCCAAAAGATAAGCGAGAGCGAGAAAGAGCGCAAGGCAATGGCTGGAGTGACCAAGCTGGCTCGCGAACGCGCAAAGAAAGCCAACCTTCACAACCGCAAGCTACGCGACTGCCGCATACACTTCAGCGACGAGAAGAACGACCGCAAGGCAGAGTCGAGCATCTTCATCACTGAGGGCGACTCGGCCAGCGGGAGCATCACCAAAAGCCGCGACGTCAACACACAGGCGGTATTCTCGCTTCGCGGGAAACCGCTCAACTCGTTCGGACTGACTAAGAAAGTAGTGTATGAGAACGAAGAGTTCAATCTGCTTCAGGCAGCTCTCGACATCGAAGAGGGTCTCGACACGCTGAGATACAACAAAGTGATTGTGGCAACCGATGCCGATGTGGATGGCATGCACATCCGACTGCTGATAATTACATTCTTCCTGCAGTTCTTTCCCGAGCTGATAAAGAAGGGCCACGTATATGTGTTGCAGACTCCACTCTTCCGCGTGCGCAACCGACGCACGAAGATAAAGAACAAGAAAATGCTGGAAGATGGCAAACGAGGTGATTTCATCACGCGCTACTGCTACAGTGACGAGGAACGCCAGAAAGCGATTGAAGACCTCGGACCCGACCCTGAGATTACACGGTTCAAAGGTCTCGGAGAAATCAGTCCCGAGGAATTTGTCAATTTCATCGGACCCGAAATGCGACTGGAGCAGGTTACGCTGCACAAGACCGACCAAGTACAGAAACTCTTGGAGTACTACATGGGCAAGAACACGATGGAACGGCAGAATTTCATCATCGACAACCTTGTGATTGAAGAAGACAAACCTGAAGACGAAACAGAGATATAGGAAGATTCCGAGTCTTCTAAAACAATAATAGAAGAAATGAAAAACTTTACCGGATTTAGACATTTATTGTTATACTCCTTTGCCTTTATACCCATGATGGCATTCTCGCAGAGCGAGCCGATGCTACGCAAACTGAGTATTGCCGAACTGGCCATAGCCAACCTGTATGTTGATTCCGTCAACGAGGAAAAACTTGTGGAGGATGGCATCCGAGGTATGCTCGAGAAGCTCGACCCACACTCTGCATATTCCAATGCAAAAGAGGTGAAAGCGATGAATGAGCCACTGCAAGGCTCGTTTGAAGGTATCGGCGTACAGTTCAACATGGTCGAAGACACGCTGCTCGTAATCCAACCCGTCAACGACGGCCCGTCGGAAAAAGTGGGAATCATCGCCGGCGACCGCATAGTGAGCGTCAACGACACCGCCATAGCTGGTGTAAAAATGTCGAAAGAAGAGATTATGCGCCGACTCCGCGGTCCAAAGGGCACAAAAGTTGTTTTAGGTATTGTGCGCCATGGTATCAACGAACAACTTAAATTCACCGTCGTAAGAGACAAGATTCCAGTGAAGTCAATCGATGCAGCATATATGATACGTCCAGGAGTGGGATATATTCGTATAGGCAACTTCGGAGCCACTACGCACAAAGAATTTGAAGAGGCTCTCGACAAACTGTTTCTTCTCGGCATGAACGACCTTATACTCGACCTTCAGGAGAACGGCGGCGGCTACCTTCAGGCGGCAGTAGAGATTTCAAACGAGTTTCTCGAAGCCGGCGACCTGATTGTATATACGAAGGGACGCCGCGTACCGCGTCATGAATACAAGGCACGCGGCAACGGACGTTTCCTCAAAGGCAAGGTTGTGGTACTCATCGACAGCTACTCGGCATCAGCAGCAGAAATCGTCACAGGAGCCATACAAGACCAAGACCGTGGCATCGTCGTTGGACGGCGTAGCTTCGGCAAAGGACTGGTGCAACGCCCCATCGACCTTCCAGACGGCTCGATGATACGACTTACGGTTGCCAACTACTACACTCCAAGCGGTCGCTGCATACAAAAGCCGTTCAAGAAAGGCGACAAGAGAGACTATGCAATGGATATGATCCACCGTCTAAAAAGCGGCGAACTGACCAATCCTGACAGCATACACTTCGTAGATTCGCTGAAATTCTACACACTGCGCAAACACAACACAGTGTATGGAGGCGGAGGCATCATGCCAGACATTTATGTCCCGCTCGACACAACAAAATACACCAAGTTTCATCGGGAGATTTCTGCCAAGGGGATTCTCGTGCAGACCAATCTAAAATACGTGGATAGCAACCGTAAGAAGCTGAAGAAGCAATATACTGAGTTCCAGTTGTTCAGGGACAAATTCGAAACCCCTCAGGAAGTTATAGACAAAATCTTGAAGGAAGCAGAGAAACAGACGATAAAGCCCAAGGACGACGAGGAGCTGCAGAAGACCCTTCCGTTGCTCAAGCTTCAGCTGAAAGCGCTCATTGCACGCGACCTGTGGAACATGGACGAATACTTCTCAATAATTAATGAGCAGAACGACATCGTCATAAAAGCGCTGACCGTATTATAGTCAGCGCTTTATAAATTATGAAATACGGAAACCTGATTATTACTGTAATAATAGGGCTGACGCTAGCAGTTTCAGCATACGCCCAAACCGCCGGTTACCGCAGTCAGCGCCTCTCTACGGCACAAGGGCTGTCGGCAAGTATAATCAACGATATTACCTATGACCATCGCGGATTCATCTGGATGGCTACCAACAACGGTCCGTTTCGCTACGATGGGTACCACTTCAGGAACTTCGCACTCGGCAAGACCGACCAATGCCTGAAAACGGTGCCTTATATCGCTGTAATGCTAACCGATCGCCGTCATAACCTACTGTGGATGCGAAACTATATATCTAACGTTGTTTGTCTTGATTTGAACACTGGCCTATTTGTTGATTATACAAACGACGGCAATCACAATCAGATATTCACCAAATGGATAATGGCACGCAACTGCGACTTGTGGCTATACCACTCAGAAAATGGTGTGCGTCGCATAGAAGTCGGGGATTCAGGATTCAAAACGACCGATTTCAACGTCAAATACGGTACGCTGCCATCTAACAATGTGGGCAAGATTGTTGAAGATTCAACCGGAGGAATATGGCTCTGCACAGACAAGGGCGTGGTGTATTTCGACGGTAAAGAGAATAGACATCAGCGAAATTCCAGTGTACCAACTACGATGGAGAAAGACCGTAACATCATTGAAGCAGCAGCAATAGGCAGAGACAGAGTGATCATGCTGACAGACAATCAGGAGATACTTTGCTACTCTGCTAACGGAAAACGAATCTACGAGCAGAGTCTTTCACCAACAAAAACCTCATTCATGACCGGCAATATCACCTCGTCAGTCGTGTGGAAGGGGAAATGGTATATCTTCACACAGAGTGGAACAGTATGCATAAACCCCAAAACAGGAGCAGCAAAGCCAGCAAATGACTGCAATATCCCCGGCGGAAGAGTACAGGAAAGTATCGACAATTACCATTTCATCTCCAACGATAGCGGACAGCTTTGGATCTTGACTCCACAAGGAGAACTGAAGACGCTTTACCTTATACCGAACGTACAGAGCTTTGCCCAACTACGTACCCGTCGCAGCCACAGGATAGCGAGAGCCGCCAACGGTGACTTCCTCGTTGCCACTTACGGCAATGGACTATTCATACTCAATCCGAAGAACTGGAAGTCGAGACATTTCTCATCACGAGACAAAGAACCTCTGATTCCAACGGGACTTTTGAGAAACGTAAGTAGCGATCCCACAGGATGTATATGGGTAGCAACCGAAGATATGAGGGTAAACTGCCTGAAGCCCATCACAGGAATAAATATTAACTATGTCATGCCCAACGATGAGACAGACGGTGAACGTGTAAATATGATCCACTATCTGGGTAGATTGAATGAAAGCACACTCGCTGCAACAACATACCTTGGCGACAGTTTTGAATACGATGTTCCCAACATGACATTGAAATCAAGGTCTAAAGTGGCGAAAAACATATATGATATGATTACCGACCACGAAGGCAATCATTGGACGGGAACACAGCACGGCCTTTTCCTCAACGGAAAACTGCTGACCGACTCCACTGTGCTCACAGCCACGACATTCATACGCTCAGTGACTGAAGACAAGCACCACCGAGTATGGATAGGTACATGGGGTGACGGACTACTGATGATGCAGAAAGAGAAAGACGGGCGATGGCACTGCAAACGGCAGATGATGCAAAAGGCTGTTTTTGAGAGCAGAATAAGACAATCGTGCATCACTGCCGACGGCATGATGTGGATAGCCGCATGGAACGGACTCTACTGCCTTGACGTATCGAAGCCCTCTGTATCCGAACGAATCAACGTTTTCAACGACGAACACGGCAATCTACCTATCCGGCAGGCAATGAGCGTCTATGCCGCAAAGAACGGCATGCTATGGGTAGGCTCAAGCGAAGGCAAAATTCTGCGCTGCCACCTTAAGGACGGGAAAATGGACTTCGAACAATATACTAATGAGAACGCAGCAGGCGTAAGCGACATAATATCCATAACCGAAGACTTGCATGGCAATATCTGGGCAGGATGCCACGACGGAATAATGGAAATAAATCCCCACACCCACACACTAACTAGCTATCAGCTCTCCGCCAACGTCCTGCAAAACACCTGCATGGATCGTTGCGCACTTACTTTGTCCGACGGAAGAATTGTATTCGGAACAGCACAAGGAATGGCAATAGTCAGCCCTAACAAAACGGAAAGCATACAGGCAGGAACAGGAAAACTTCAGATAACCGACATCTGCGTCAACGGAATCTCACTATTTGAGAACGAGCAGACAGATGACTATAAGCTGCTGAGCGAAGTTATGCTCCATGGTACACTGCGGCTGTCACACGACCGCAATTCTCTAAGTATAAGCTTCAGCGATATGAACTTCGCAAAAATAGAGTCGTCAATCTACCAATACTATCTGGAAGGAGCCGAGAAGAGCTGGGGCAACCATACGGTAAACAATACGGCATACTACTCAAACCTGAAGCCCGGCAGATACACATTCCATCTGCGTACACTGCAAAACGACGGTACATGGCGTTCTACGGCGATGGATATCATCATCAGTCAACCATGGTGGAACACATGGTGGGCATGGACTTTATACCTGCTTGCTGTCATTTCCGCCACATATTATATATATAAGAATGCACAGGAACGTTTAAGTATGCGCCAGCAGATAAAGCTGGAACACCTGCAGAGCGAATTCCGCGCAAAATTTTTCACCAACGTGGCACATGAGTTCCGCACGCCTCTCGCCATCATTCAGGGGGCTACAGATAAAATCGTCGCAAGCAAGGCAGAGGGGTTGCCACACGACTCTATCCATTCGCTGAAACGTGGAGTCAGCAGAATGACAAAGCTCGTAAACAGATTCATGGAATACCGCAAGATAAACAGCGGAAACTATCGGTTGAGATTACAAGACGACGACATCGTTGGATTCACACGAAAAATACACAACGATTTCTGGCCGTTAGCTGAACAGAAGAACATAAAACTGATTTTCACGTCATCCGACAAGTCGATTACCCTTCCCTTCGACCATCAGGCTGTGGAAACCATAGTTTACAACCTCATAAGTAATGCAATCAAATATACCCCGGCAAAGGGACAAGTAATGATAGCGGTCAGGAATCAAGAGACAGAAAGCAAAGAGCATATGATTACAATAACGGTGACTGACAACGGTCCCGGAATCAGTGCCGTTAGGCAAAAGGAACTCTTCAAACCATTCATGAACGGATTTGAAACTCAGGGAGGAATGGGCATCGGACTTTACTCCGCCCATGAACTTGCCGCGATTCACAAAGGAAGTCTGACATATTCCGACGCGGAGGGGGGTGGATCGATCTTCACGCTGACAATTCCTGCCGACAGTTCACACTATCCCACCGACTTTTACTTGTCGGACGAACAGCAATCGCAAAATAAGCTAAACTATTATCCAGAAGAAACGAACGTCAACTCAAACTTCTCAATAAAAGAGCCTCTGCCTCCGGCAATGAATAGCGAAATTACAATTGCCATTATCGAGGATGATCCCGACCTGCTAACGATGCTTAGCAAAGAACTGGCACAATACTTCACTATTGTCACATACATGAACGGCAGCGACGCACTCGCAGGAGTAACCTCCAACAATCCTCAACTTGTACTCTGTGACGTGATGTTGCCAGACATCAACGGATTCGAGATAGTTAAACAGTTAAAAACGCATAAACAAACAGCCGGCATTCCCGTTATCATGCTCACGGCACTGAGCGATGATGAGCACCAGATAAAAGGCTACAAGGCGGGTGCCGACGACTACATGGTCAAGCCGTGCAACATACAGCTTCTGTTGCTTCGTATTACTCAACTGATAAAATGGCACAGTGAGGCAAACAGCGCTATCGAGGAGAAAAACTCCGGAGAAAGAGTAACGCCGAACATACAGAATGATACACAGAAAGAGATAATCACAAATGCCGCCGACCAAAAACTGCTGCAGCGCATGGAGATTATCGTTGGCTCGCATATCAACGACCGCGATTTCGGGGTTGACGAACTTGCAGAGGCATTGCACATAGGGCGCACCAAACTCTTCGGGAAGACCAAGGAGCTGCTCAACATTACACCAAACAACTATATTATTAACGAACGTCTTAACGCTGCCAAGGAATTACTCGACGAGGCAGAGCTGAACATCAGTGAAATAGCCTATAAGGTTGGCTTCGACAGCGACACCTACTTCAATAAATTGTTCAAAAAGAAATTCGGTGTAACCCCGGGACAATACAAAAAAGGAATTCGTAATTAAATTCTTTTTTGCCACAGCCTATCTCATGGCCAGTGCCTTGTCTTCCGCCGCTTCCATAATCTCGCGCTCGCCCGGTCCCTTGTCGTTGATGCCGCAGAGGTGGAGTACGCCATGGATAATCACACGATATAACTCCTCTTCATACGGCTTGTTGAAGAGCTCCGCATTGCTTCTCACGGTGTCAAGCGAGATTACCAAGTCGCCATTGATGGTGTCACCCTCGCAATAATCGAAGGTGATGATGTCGGTGAAATAATCGTGTCCAAGATACTCATTGTTCACTTCAAGTATTTTCTCATCGTCAACGAACATATATCCTATCTCTCCTACGTTTTTACCGTAAGAAGCAACCACCTCTTTTATCCATGCCGTAGTTTCACGACGCCTGATCTTTGGCATCCTAACATTTTCAGAATTGTATGTAATCATAACTTCTTAGGCAAAAATTCATCCACTTCTTTTCCAAAATGTGCCAACTCGCGCACCACGCTACTGCTAATGCTTGCCAGCTCCGGCTCTGCATAGAAAAAAACGGTTTCAACGGCACCAAGCCTGCGGTTGATGTCGGCCTGGTCGCGTTCATACTCGAAATCCTTGACCGAGCGCACACCTTTTATAATATACTCTGCCAACTCACGGTGGGCGAAGTCAATGGTGAGGTCGCTGTAGGTCTTCACCTCTATCTTCGGCTCGTCAGCATACAGCTCCTCAATCTTTCGCTTCCTTACATCGGCACCTTGCATATAGCTTTTCCGCTCATTCACTCCCACGCCAATCACAATTCTGTCGAAGAGGGGCAATGCACGTCGCACAATGGAGTCGTGGCCGACGGTATAGGGGTCGAAGCTACCCACAAAAATTCCCGTACTCATATTATTCTGCAAAGTTAAGTCAAATCGGAGAGATAACCAAACATTTTCAGTATTTTTATCGATTATTTCAGATATTAATTGTACCTTTGCAGCAAAAATATGCTGTTCAATTCGCTTGAATTCATCATCTTCCTGCCAGTAGTGTTCCTGCTCTACTGGTTCGTGTTCAGGAAATTACGATACCAGAACTTGTTTGTCGTAATAGCCAGCTATGTGTTCTACGGATGGTGGGACTGGCGTTTCCTCTTTCTTATAGCCTTCACGTCGCTTTGCAGCTACCTGAGCGGCATACTGTTGGAGAAGTGGGAGGGCAATCGCCGTCGGCAGCAGGCTGTCAGTGCTTCAAACATCGTGTTGAATCTGTTCATCCTTGCCGTATTCAAATACTACAACTTCTTCATGGAGAATATGGCGGCATTATTCTCGTCGGTAGGATACGAGCTCGACTGGGCTACGCTCAACATCATCCTGCCCGTGGGCATCAGTTTCTACACGTTCCAGGCGCTGAGCTATACCATCGACGTGTATCGCCACAACATACGTGCCACCCACGACCCCGTGGAATTCTTCGCCTACATCAGTTTCTTCCCGCAGCTCGTGGCAGGTCCTATCGAGCGTGCCACAAATCTTCTGCCTCAGTTCCAGCGCGAACGGCGGTTCGACTATGCCAAGGCCGTGGATGGCTGCCGGCAGATGCTGTGGGGATTCTTCAAGAAGATAGCGGTTGCCGATAACTGTGCCGTGATAGTCAACGAGTATTGGGATGGCTACGCTTCGGAACCCGGTGGTCAGCTTGTGATAGTGGCGGTGTTGTTCACGTTCCAGATTTATTGTGACTTCTCCGGTTATAGCGATATTGCCATCGGCTGTGCCCGGCTGTTCGGCTTCGACCTGAAGCGCAATTTTAATTATCCCTATTTCTCGCGTAACATTAACGACTTCTGGCGTCGCTGGCATATCTCGCTGATGACGTGGTTCCGCGACTATATTTACTTCCCTCTTGGCGGCAGCCGCTGCTCAATGGCTAAGTCTATTCGCAACACTATTATTGTGTTTGGAGTCAGTGGTCTGTGGCATGGGGCCAACTGGACGTTTGTGGCATGGGGCTTGTATCATGCTTTCCTTCTTGCGATGTTCATGCTACTTGGATGGAACGTGAAATACACTGACGACGTGGCGGCAGGCAGAGCGTTGCCCTCGCTGAAGGAGACGGGGCAGATGTTGTCAACGTTCGTGCTGGCAGTGTTCGGATGGATTCTGTTCCGTGCCGAGACCATCGGGCAGGCTTATGAGTATATAGTGAGGATGCTTACCCCGTCGGCGTTCACCTTCAGTAATGTAAGCGGTGCAGGAGTATTGATTAACTGCCTCGTGGTAATCATTATCGAGTGGATTCAGCGTAGCCGGCAACATGCTTTCGACTTTTCGCATGTGCGTTCGGTTTTTCTTCGCTATGCTGTCTATGTGGCTACTGTCGTCGCAATCTATTTCCTTATGCCTCAGCAGAAGAGCGAGTTCATATACTTTCAGTTCTAACCGCGCATGAATAAGTTCCTGATAAAAATATCACTCTGTATATTGTGTGTCGTCTCATCACTCTATGGATTCCAGTATGTTTATGACACGTCGGCCCGCAATTATGTCGCTGAATGGCCGTATAGTGTCTTGAATACATTCTACGACCGCCGTTATGATGCCGATGTGCTCATCATGGGCAATTCGCGCACAGGCAATTATCTGTCGCCGGTTATAGATTCCGTTCTCCAGGTGAAAAGTCTGAATATAGGTTTTCCTGGTTTTCCTTTTGATTTCGACTATAATCTGATGTATAAACCGTATATTGCATGTAATGTCAAGCCGCGACTTATCATTCAGGATGTATGCCAATGGGCTTTTTTCGGCGATGTCAATTCCCGCTATCAGATAGAGTTCCTGCCGTATATTGACCTGCCTCAGTTCCGGTTCTATATAGAGTCGTGCAGCGAACTCTCTGGCAGCCGCTGGCTGCCATTCAAGTATGCTGGCCATCCGGCAAGCATCGGTAATCTGGTGAAGTTTCTGACCGTTGATTCGCTTCATCTTCCTCCTCTCGATATTCCCTATCACAGCGAAGGCTACTTCGCCGGCGAGATATTCCATCCGCTTGAGCATGATGAGCGTATTATGTGTGATTTCCTTGAGTTCCTTGGCGACTGTCGCAGACGTGGTATCGAGGTCGTTCTTATCTGCTCGCCGACACATACTGCCGACGGTTGTCCTCACTTCGACATGGATGCGTTTCGCCGCCAGATAGGTGACATTGCCAGCAAGGAAAGATTACAGTTCTTAGATTATACGTCGCTCTTCGGCGCTGATGACAGCATGTTTGTTGACCCGATGCATCTCAGTGCGCGCGGACGCAGGCTCTTCTCTGAGCGCGTGGCTCATGATATTTTAGAAATGAGGAGGGCATGCCAGAAATAACAGACATGCCCTCCGGCTCTATTTTTTATTTTCCGTTTGCATGATTACCTCGGCTCGGTTGCCGGAGCTCAGTACTTCGGCAACGAAGCGAGATATTGTTTCTGGCGTCTGCGCCTTTACTGTCTGCTCGTAGTCTGTGTGCATGTCGATGCCCCACTGTCGGAAGGCAGCAATGATGCCTGCCCAGTAACCGTTGGTCTTTACGTCGTCGCCGTGCTGCTTGAGCATGTATTCCTTCACCTTCGTGAGCATGTCGCTGTCGCAGCTTCGCGCGAGGCGCTCCACCTCGTCGCGCATCATCAGCAGTGCAGTGTCGGCCTTTTCCGGGCGCAGTTCGTTCATGGCGATGATGGCACTTTGGCTCTTATAGTCGTCGCGCGTACATCCGGCCTGTGCTATTGGGCTGTATGCCACACCAGCTTCTTCGCGTATTTCTTTTGTTGCCATCATCATGAGCACCTGTCCTGCCATGCTTGCCCTGATGCTGTTTTCGAGCGAATATGGTATTTCTTCTGTTATCCATGCCATCACGGCCATTGCCTTCGGTGTCTCCATCTTGCGACGGAAGCTGTTGACGAGTACTCCTTTGATGGGGGTCTGGATGTCGTGCCCCTTTACGATATTATTTGCCGAAGGCAGCGATGCGAGATATGTTTCAATGAGTGGGAGCAGCCGGGCTTCGTCGTAGTTGCCTATGATGGTGAACGTGAATGCGGCAGCATTGCACGTCTGTTCGCGGGCTATCTGGAGTATGCGGTCGTAACTGACGGCAGCAAGGCGTTCGACGGTCATCGGAACCATGCGCGGGTTATAGTTTGACAGCGTCACCTTCACTGAGTCGCTGAATGCGCTCTCGGGCGACTGCGCTTTGTTCTTCAGCTCGAGCTCGGTAGTCTTCATCATATTATCGAACGACTCTTGGTCTTTGTTGATAGCCGTGAAATTGAGATATACCAACTGCAGCAGGGTCTCCACATCGGTCGGAGTTGCCGAACCGCTCACGTGGGTGCGGCTGTCGCCTATAGTCAGTCTGGCGCTGGCAATCTTTCCGGCGAGAGCTTTTTCCAATTCGGTGCTTGAGAAATTACCCAGTCCACTGGCTGCGATGGCATCGTCGAACATGTCGATATTGTCGAAGTCGTCAGCTCCGTATAGTGAGTAGCCTCCGAAGCCTTCACCTCTGAGCAATACTTGATCTTTCTTGAAATCGGTAGGTTTCAGGATTACTGTAGCACCGTTGGAGAGCTTTAGCTCCTTATATCCGAATGTGGCGTTGACGGTCTCATTCACAATCTTTCCCGGCTTGGGCGTCGATGCCATTAGTGGCTCGTCTTTCACATTGTCGATATATGGCGTTACGGCTTCAGCACGCCCGTCGTGCAGAGCCTTCAACAGACTTTGCTCGGTTGGGTAGGTTGCACCTTCTTTCTCGGCATTGAAGTTAATGATGATAACGTTGGAGTCGTTGTTCAGCACCATCTGTTTCATCAGCTCGTTGACTGCCTCGACGGGAATGTTCGGTACCACTTGTTTCATCAGCTGATAGGTTATGTCGATAGAGGGGATAGGTTCGTTGCTGAGGAAGTGGTTTTTGTATTGGTTGGCAAACTGCACGTTGTAACGCTTGTCCTTGTTGGAGTAGTTTTTTTCGAGTGTGCTGAGATAGTCGGCGGTATAGCGCTTATATTCGGTTGCCGTGAATCCGAATTCTGCGGCACGGCGTGCTTCGATGAGCACTGCTTTCAGTGCCTCTTCAGTCTGTCCGTCCTTGGGAACGGCCGAGAGGTCGAAGGCTTCCAGACTCTTCGAGAAAAGGAACTGACCGTAGCTGGCACCGGCTTGTAGAAACGGACAGTCGGCTTTCTTCGCTGCTTCGCCGATGCGGTTGTTGAGCATGGTGGTGGCTGCTCCGATGAGGTAGTTGACCATCAGATATTGAATGTTGTTTTTCTCTGCCTCTGGATATGCCTCATGCTTGAATATCAGTTCCACTTCGTTGATGCTCATTTCCTTGTCCTTGTCAACCACAACGATTGCCTCGGCATTGTCGGGAACGGGATAGGTCGATACCGGCGTGGCGTTCTCTGGCATTATGATGTTGCCGAAGAGACGTTGAATCTCGGCTTCCACATGAGCTACATCAACGTCGCCCACTACGATGATGGCCTGGTTGTCGGGGCGGTACCACTTCTCGTAATAGTCGCGTAGTGTCTGCGGCTTGAAGTTGTCAACCACCGACATCAGTCCGATGGGAAAACGGTGTCCGTATTTCGAACCTGGATAGAGCTTAGGCAGCGAACGCTCGAACATGCGCATCGCGGCACTTGTGCGCATTCGCCATTCCTCGTGAATCACGCCACGTTCCTTGTCTATCTCCTCTGGTTCCAGCAGAAGACCGTCGGCCCAGTCGTGGAGGATGAGCAGGCATGAATCGAGGGCACTCTGGCGGTCGGTTGGCACGTTGGATATGTTATATACCGTCTGGTCGATGCCGGTATAGGCGTTGAGGTCGCGTCCGAACTGTACGCCGATGCTCTCGCAGTAGCGCACCACATTGTTCGACGGGAAGTTGTCGGTGCCGTTGAAACACATGTGCTCAAGGAAGTGGGCCAGTCCGCGCTGGTCGTCTTCTTCCTGGATAGAACCCACACGCTGGGCGATAAAGAACTCGGCACGGTGCTCAGGCCACTCGTTGTGGCGGATATA
>ODAI014340319.1_pt1 | contig 15346 bp, 7 predicted proteins | sample 1539321 | NCBI WGS metagenome assembly ODAI01 (sample SAMN02144231, study PRJEB22623) | gut metagenome | biome: sheep rumen | host: Ovis aries | place: New Zealand
AGCTACTATGACTAACGGTGAACTCGCTAAAGAATTAAGTCAGTATCCTTTAACCGCCATCGCTACAGGCTTGCTGGACTTTGAACGCTTCAACAAAAGACTTAGCAAATCAGATGAAGAAAGTTTAGCGGCAAGCTATCCAACTCTTCTTGTTACGACAAATCCTCTCAAGTTATCAGAAGACGAACGTCGAAAACTTTTCGGTGAGCGAGTCAAGATGATAAGAAAATTACGCGGACTCACCCGTTCCGACATCGCAAAACAATTAGAAGTTTCAGTATCTTTGATAGGCGCGTACGAAGGAGGCAAGCGCGAACCCAGCATTAAAAATCTAATCGCACTGTCACAAATCTTGAACGTAGACACAGATTGGCTATTAGGTCTGTCACCTCAGCTATCAGAGTTACTGCCGGCGTAGGAAAAAAACTGCGCCGGTTTTTTCTTGCTTATTCCCTAATACAGCGAGAGAAACTGTCTTCCAAAAAAGGTAGGATAATTTTCCTCGAAAAAGGTAGGATAAAAAGTAGGATAACTATCCTACCAAAATCAGCCTTAAAAGTGGCGTTAGAACGGCATTTTTAAGTTGGTAGGATAAAAGGTAGGATAACTATCCTACCAAAAGCCCAATCCCACAAATGGCGTCAGAACGCCATTCTTTAAAACAGTAGGATACATCTGAAAGAGAAAAGGTAGGATAGTCGAAAAATTATCCTACCAAATTTTTCGCTATAAATGGCGTCTTGACGCCATTTATCGGCATGTGGTAGGATAGTAGGACAAGTAGGATAGTTTTTTATAAGCATATAGAGAAAAAAAAAGTATACGCGTTTCATGTGACCAAAGCAACGTAAGTTGCGCGTACTTTTTTTTTTCTCAGAGGAGACATTTTTTTTATCCTACCTATCCTACTATCCTACCTTTTACTTATAAATGGCTTTATATCAAGCTTTATAGGCTAAAAAATAGGTAGGATAATGGTAGGATAGTGGTAGGATAGTTTTTCAACCAACAACTCCCCTTTCATGTTTCTAATTCTGGGTGGGATGGGGGGCACGGGGGGAAGGGAGCGCGTCAGAACGTGAATCACGGTTCTGATTACCCTGAATCAATGGCGCAGTTACCGGACTGTTACCCGAATTTTTGGCTCCAAACGCATTATCCTACCTAAGCAAATTATCCTACCTTTTTTGCCCGAACAAAAAGCCCTTCCTCTCCATGTTTCAACTTTGGGTTGGAGACATGAGGTAAGGGCGCGTTTCGAGCGGCGGGCATGAGTGCGAGCCGCTTAGCCGATTTCGCTAAGAAATCTCGGATTTTACTCGTCGCCATCAAATATGGTTCTCTTGATTCTGTAGCAATCCGTATTGGCTTTGCCGATTTTCTTCTGAACGGTTGCAAGCGGGGTTCGATAACCTTTTTTGATTTTGTCACTCGGAACGAAAAAGCCGTCTTCGACCAAATCCGAAACGAGCTTGCGATAGTCAAAGCCTTCATCAGCACACGCCTTTTTCAATGCCGCAACTGTGATGTAGATATAATCGGTGTCGAACTTGCCGAAAATCATCTGTATTTTGTCTACGGCAACATTACCGCCGATAAAGCGATTCTGGTTCTGAGCGATAAAGCCAAGAATAAAGACTTTTTCTCTGGCTGTGTCGGAAATTTCGGTGGTCGTCGGAATAAGTTTGAAAATCGCGTTCGAATTTTGAATAGCATCGTCGATAGGAAGTGCGGAGTTGTCGGTTAAAGTTGCATTAAGGAGAGCATCGGCGAGAGTTAAGACCGCCATGTAACGACAATACTCATTAAGTAATTCAGGATATTTGGTAGTGAAAAGGTCTGTAAGGTCTTGATAGACTTGGCGGAGCTTTTCAAAGCCGAGTTCAAATATTTTGTTGATTACGAGAGGGAAGACAAGCCCGTAATTGCCCTTGATTGCATTACGAATTTCTTTGCATGTGTCAGCGGATAAAATTTCTTTGGGAGCGACGATGGTAAGCAAGCGAGTATTTGCGCCGCCAGTCACATTGTCAGCGAGCAGTTGAGTTTCGCCGGTCATGATAGCGATAGTTCGCCAATCTTTGAGTTTTCTCAACGTAGAATCCTTGTTGAGTTTGGTACGTCCGACACCATTAGCGAGAGCATAAACCAGAGCATCAAGTTGCTCCTTGATGCGATTGTCAGCGACTTGTTTCTCATCTACAAGAAAAGCATAGTCATTGACATCGGCAGCTGCGCCTGCCAAACCGTTTTTAGTGGCGTCGAAGGAGCGAATCATCTTTTCGTCACCAATAGTGGAAGCGGCAAGATACAAGGCAGTTGTTTTACCAGCGCGAGTAGGAGCGCAGATATACAGCAGAAAGTTGCGTTCGCCTAAAATTTTGAGCAAAATAGGAGCGATAGCAGCGGCAATCATAATCCTAGCAACAGGGGATTTTTTAGCCAAGAGGTAGATTTTTTTCCAATCCTCAAGTTTGCCGACTTTGCGCAAAGAATTTGCGAATTGGCTGAGAGAATCAACAACAACGCTGATGTTTTTATTATCATCGGTTACGGAGAGCTGGCGACGAGGGTCGACAAAACAATCTTTTCCGTCAAATTTGTACCAACCACAGCGAGGCACAGTATAAGTCAGCGGGAAATTGTCTTCGTTCTCGGCGTTGAAAGCATCAAGATAATCAACGAAAGCGGTAGCGTTGGAACTGGTGACTGGCAAACCGTCGTTAGCCAAGTCCACAAGTTTATTTCTATTGAATATGATTGCCGCTTCTGTCGGAGTTAAGTTTTTCCATTTGCCGGTTGTCGTTTGATAAGCCAATTCGAGCTTAAAAATTTTATCCTCGACGTTGTAAGTTTTGGCTTTGATAATGACAGGGCGTCTGCAGACTGATATAATTTTCTCGCCTTCAATTCTAATGACGCCGCCATTATTGGTGACGCTGTAACCGGTAGGAAATGAGAATCCTTTCAGAAAGTCATTATTTGCAATGAAGGACAGCGAATGAATTTCGGATTGAATTTCGTTGCGACGAGTCAACAAGTCGCTTTGATGAGAGCGAATTTCAGCGGCTTTATCTTTAACGTCGGATAGCCAATCATTAGCAGAAACTTTTTTATCTTTGTGTTGGTTGCCGTAATTGATAATGTCGCGTTTGAAATTTGAAAAGGCTTGCTTGTCGAAGATTTTAGCAAAAGCCGCTGCTGTTATCATTTCCTCTGAAAAAACGGTGTCACTGTCGAAGATTTCTACCTTGCGTAATTTTTCAAGCGCAGAACTTTTTTGGGAGTCGAATTCGGCAAGAGCTTTGTTGACGGAGCGAAATTCGACTTTAAGCGAATCAATCGATGAAACGGCAGATTTCTTTTTTTCAGATGTTTCAGGGTTAAGTTCGTGCCACTCGTTTCTAATTTCTTTTTCGTTGTAACCACCTTCAGTAGCCCACTGATACAATGAGCCGATAGTTATGCCGCTGGAATCGTGATGAAAGCCGTTCCATTTGCGTTCGCACTCGCCTTCTTTGAAATCAGGTTGAGTTCTGCTCCATTGCTCCCAGATGCTACAGTCCATGCCCTCGTTAAACAAAGCAAAGCCGACACCAAGCCATTTCTCGTACTCACCGTCAACGACGTTAATATAGTCGAGCATCCGGCGAATGCGAAATTCTTTTAAATCGGGATTGTCGTCGTCATAATCGTTAAAATTTTTTCTAGCTGATTTCGTTAGTATTTCTTGCGACGGAGTTATGGAAATTAGATTATTCAGTTTCTCGTCGATTTCGTCAGGGGTAAATCTCAAACCAGAATCTTCGACGATGTGACATAACGGCGCATTATCTTTGCCAAGTTTGAAATTGAAAGTGCCGGGCGTGCGAAGAATACGAGGTAAGTCACCGACGCCGTCAATTTTTTTACCATTAGCGCGTGTCCGAACGACGTCAAGTAAAAGATTATTTCTCCGTTTAATTTCTTCACGATTTTGGTCGGTTATAGTGATAGGTGTGTTGAAAATATAATAGGCGTGTAATCCGTAACCAGAATGGATAATCAAGCTGGGAGTGAATGGGAGAAAAGATTTCGCTTTATCGAAGTCAGCGGCAAAAAGAGCTGGGTCACCTTTATGAGCGTCGGAACGAATGTCAATGTCGACGATAATAGCAGTTTGAAAAGAAACTACGTTTTCGTCGCCACGTTTGCCGTTAGCGGGTTTGACGCTGATAGTATTAACAGCGTGCCAAACATCGACGCCATTGTCAGCGAGTTCAATGGCTTTTATTGCCATATTTCGACGTCCCGTTTCGTTATTGATTTCGAAGGAATAAGTTTCGATTCTGTCTTTGAATGTAATAAGGTAGGAAAAATGCAGAGCTATAATTTTGCCGTAAAGCTGATTGAAAAAATTCTCTGCTTCCTCTATTCGTTTTTGTTTTTCAGTTATATCCATCTGAAGCCTCCAGTGTATGTTTATTTTTATCACAGATCGATTGATTTACATCTAAAAGTTGTTTGACAACTTAAAGTGTTATTCATTAAGATAGCATACTCTGCAAAAAAATTCAATACAAAAAATCGTACTGATTAATCTTGACGAATTCTTCGATCATGTTATATTATTTGATATAACGTATAGAGCAGGTGACAAGAATGGAAAAATACGAGATAGAGTTGTATGAAAAAGAAGATGGCATTTGTCCTGTAGCAGAATTTCTTGACGAACTGGAGCCGAAAATGTGGGCAAAGGTCACAAGAAATATCGACGTTCTTTCAGAACACAATCTTAATTTACGAGAACCGCTAGTTAAGCCAGTAGAAAACGGAATATTTGAGTTGAGAACGCAGTCTGGGAACAATATTGCTCGTGTGTTTTATTTTTTCTTCATCGGCAAGAAAATAATTCTAACGAACGGATTTATCAAGAAGACGCAAAAAATGCCACGTAAATATATTGAGCTAGCTCTTGCATACAAGGCTGATTACATCCAACGAGGTGAGAAAAATGAAATGGGAAGATTACAAACAGAAAAAGCTAGAGAATCCTGAGTTCAAAAAAGCGTATGATGAGTTGGATGTCGAGTATGCTATTATGGACGAAATGTTGAGGTTGAGGGGAGAAACAGGAATGTCGCAAAGTCAGTTAAGTGCGAAAACTGGCATCACACAACCCGACATTAGTAAACTGGAAAATGGTAAGGCTAATCCTTCGATTTCTACTTTAAAAAAAGTGGCTAGGGCATTTGGCAAAAAATTACGTGTTCAATTCGTGTAAGCGGATTAAAAATTTTTTTGGGGGATTAAGCGCGTCGTGACGCGGAATTTTTGCGCTTATCCGTAGGATAAGCGGTAAGTGAACATGGTATCTGAACATGGTATCTGAACATGGTATCTGAACATGGTATCTGAACATGGTATCTGAACATGGTATCTGAACATTGCCTGACTTTTTAAGAACTTCGTCAGAGTTTTCCGCCCGACCTTACAACTCGCGCATCATCTTTTTGTTAATAAGTTCATCTTTATCAAGCTCACTCATCAGCTCCCAATCCTTTTCCATTTCGAGGTTATTGCCAGTAGAGCGAGCGACTAACTGAACGGCATATGGTTCAACCAGAAGAGCATCAGCGATTATCGTCGCCAACTCATTTTCTTTTAAAGCAAAAGTTTTAGTCGAATTGCTTTCAGACTGAATAACACGATACACGCGATTTTGTTTCAGTCTCCTATAGCCTTCATCGAAAGCCTTGAATCGTTTTTTCGCTTCTTCTAATTTCTCTGATAAATCCGAGACAACCTTTTTTGCCGTCTCATACTCCTGTTCTATTTCTAGGTTTTTGAAAAGAATATTGGCGGCGATGAGCGCAATTTTTTCCTGCGCTTCCTCTGTTTGACATAATTTTTCTAAGCGGACTAACTCATTCTCCAGCTGATTTTTCATTTCTGCCAGTTTTCGTCCAGTCATCTCCAAACGGATTTTTGTTTTCGTAAGATAATATTGTTCGCGAAGTTTATCGCCAGCTGAAGTCCATTTTTTGTCGTTGAAGGATTGTTGCCAAAGAAGAAAATGGGAAGTATCGTGCTCGAACTGTGTCATAGTTTTTTCGTATTCTTCTTGCTGAGCATGAAGTTTATCAAAACCGCCGTGTACAAAAATATCCTTAGCACGATTTAAAGCGTTCATGGGACTTACTAGGCTAAGCATTAAAGAATTGCGATTATCCACCGCCTTTTCGTATTGATTTTTCAAAGAGCGATATTTCTGAAGTAAATTTTCCCGAATTTCAGACGCTGTGAACATTGTTTTGTTTTTTTCCCGTCCTTTAATCCGTTTTTTGAACGCGTCAATGTTTTCAAGAACCGTAGAGCTTGTTTGTTTCAACTCTGCCAATATTTTAAGGTCGTTTTGCAAAATCCCATGAACGACCAGCTCGACATTTTTGCGTCGGTACGGTTCATCCAGTTTTCCCATTATCGCCCAGTATTTCGAATTATTTTGAGCGAGGAAAGAACGCAAATCAGATATTTTTTTCTCTATGCCACTCTTAATCGTTTGAAAAGCCTTTTGATTTTCCGGATATAAATAAGTCGAAGTAGGAACCAGTTCGGTAAAGAAACGTTCCAATTCTTCCCGTTGTCTCACTTTACTTTCGTAGTCGCGAATAAATTGATGATCCGTCGCCGGCAAATATTCTTTCTGCGCCTGTTCTCTGGCACTTAAAAAACCAACCAATTCTCTTTTCAATTTTTGGATTTTCGCCAGCCCAGATAGAATTATTTGGTTTAAATCGCGTAACGATTCGTCGCCCAAATTCACCGAATCATAACCCTGAGAGGTAGAGAGAGTAAGCCAAGAGCCTTCGGCTTGTTTCACCAATAATTCCGTTTCCCTTTCTGTAGTCGATTTTTGTTTCAGGTCGTCAAGAAACAAAGCATGTTGCTTTTCTTGATTCCTCTGACGGTATCTCTTTACTTCTTCCGCAAGATTGTCTCCCTCGTGCGCTGACACTATGCCAATATACGATTCGGGCATTCTCTTGTAGACCTGCGCTAAAAACTCATCGCCGTGTTTTTCCGCTTCAGCTCGCTGGGCTTTTAAAGTTCTGTAGTCGACGCGAATCGAATAGCCATTCCGCTTCAACACTTCATTTTGTATCCTTGCGAAATCTGCTCTCATTTCACACAAATATTTTTTGTCGTGCCATTTTCTATCTTTTGGTGCTCCATGTTCGCGACGACGTTCAAAGCTGGCAACTTGCTCGCCTTTTAACGGTCTTGCCGCTCGACGAAAATATTTATACGCTGGGCGTTCCTTCACTTTCTCCACATCGTCGACAAGCCGCTCTGAAAACATAATATGAACGTGTGGATGGCGTTCTCCGGACAATTCTCCTGTCTTCTCGTGAATGGCGTAAGCGTAATAATGATTTGATACATGATTAGCGATGAATCTGTTTACTATTTCCCGATTTTGTTCCAACGTTAATTCGTTAGGTAAAGACAACTCGATTTCTTTGTAGCGGCGATTCCTTTTGTCCTCGTAGCGCGTCGCCGCCGAGAAAAACTTTTGCGCGGAACCTTTTGCCCATTTGGGCAGTTGACTTCCTTTGAAGATACAATCGGTCTTTTCTCTTTGCGCTCCTTCTCGATTGATATAATCGGCGTGTGCTTTTCCGTCTTCGCGCAAAATATAATCCGCGTGACGTTTCGCTGAAACTTTTGTTCCACCTGGATTAGTGTCGTTCTTCACTCTCAAATGATATGTTGCCATAAAATTACCTCCTTGCGACTATTTTGACACAAGAAGGTTTGTTCAAATTCTTATCTTTTTGCTTTTTTCGATTGAAGTTTGACGATAGTTGATTTCAATAAATTAATGAATGTATTCGATTATCAGCTATTTGTAGAATTTGTAGATTTATTTTATACTTTTTATTTAGGGAACACCCCCTATTAAACATGAATTTTTTGCTCAAATTGGACGCATGAGAGTATTGGTATTTCTATTAAATATGGTATAATTCTATATGAGGTAATAAAGTGTCAAGCAAAGAAGGAAATAAATTTTAATTCTATGTTGCTCTGAGGTGTTATTGTGTTAAAAATAGACAAGGCAATATTAACAACTTCTGACATGATATGTAGAAATATTTCTTCTTTTAATGAAGTTAATCGAGGTTTATTGAGCCAAAATATTCTTTCAAATCTAAGAAATTTTGTTGAATATATTGCAAAGAAAATTTATGCACAAGGGGAGGATATATCTCCTCATACTGATGAACTTAGAAAAGAAGCCATCCGTTATATTAAGGTTCATGGTGAATTTCGAGATATTTATGAATTTCATACTCTATTGCAAAAATCTACATCTCATTACACTATGACTGAAGACGCTTCCGAAAGATTGATGTTAAAATATTATGAGTATTTATTAAAGATAAAAAGTTTTTTACAAGATAATTATAATTTAGAGGTACTGAAAAATATATCTGACTTTCCTCTTAATACGGACTCTACTTTATTAGAGTATTATGAAAAGATTGCAAACAAATTAAATAATACTACTTCAAATTTTAAAACTAACAATGGTTGCTACTATGTTCATAGAGTAAGACCTTTTTTTGTAGACGGTCATGTTTATTACGAAATTACTATCTCAACAGCAACAGATAATGCGAGTAAATTTGAACGTTTAATTGCTTTTACAAAGCATAAAATATTCGATAATTATTCTGTTTCATTATCCATACATAAAGACGTTATCAATATTTTAGATAAAAACATGCCTATTTATGTCATTGATAATTGGAAGGTTCATATAAGAATATGTGAATTAAAAAATTTTGCTAAAATCTTTAATGAAAAATTGATAATTAATAGCAAAGAGTATGAGTATATTCAAATAATGAACTTTTTAACTGATATGCGAATGCCTCTATCAGAATTTGTTGATTTGCCAGATTCTTTATATACTAAACTAAGAAATCAAATTCTCGGAAATACTAATTATAATATATACTTCATGAAAATATTAGATAAATGTCATACTCTTGTCAAAAACAATTCTGCCGGCTCCAATGTGATAAGATATTTATTATATGTAATGAACAATAAAATAATTAAAGCACAACTTGCTGACGAGCCTTGTCGTACATTATCAAATTTATATTTGAGCTACGGATGCGTACCTTTTGATAGAATGCCTTTTTGCTCATCATTAAAAAAACATAATCCGAGCTTATATTCTATTTCAAACTGTATCGAATCTATAAATCGTACACATGAATTATTTGCGAGATTTATTCGTAATAACTCAGAAATAGAAGGAAAGCTTTTTACGTCTATTAAAGACATCTTAAATTTTAATGATATTGATAAACTTGTTGAAGAGTATAATGGAACACTTTATTCTGGGCACAAGAATCGTAGACTAGAATATTTTAACGGATACGTGTATTTAAAAGAATACGTTGATAATGCTTTATTTATAATAAAGAAATTACAAGAATTATCTTTGTCGGGATTAAACAATTATGCAAATTATGTAGAATCCCAGATGGATCAGGAGCATTATGGAATTGATTCAGAAGAAAAATTGTATATTTTAAAAAAACTTTTCATTTCTTCACGCGTTGCATTAATCTATGGTTCTGCTGGTACGGGAAAATCAACTATAATGAGTTATATAGCAAGACTATTCACTAATCAATCCAAAATATTTCTGGCAAATACTCACGCAGCTATAGAAAATTTAAAAAGAAAAATATATGTTCGTAAAAGCCAATTTTTTACAATTGCAAGATTTATATCAAACAATAATGAAGATGTAACGTCTGATTTATTATTTATAGATGAGTGCAGTACAGTTAGCAACGCCGATATGCGTAAAATTATAGAAAAAGCTGTATTTAAAGTATTGATATTAGTTGGCGACATTTATCAAATAGAATCTATTTATTTTGGAAATTGGTTTTACTTCGCTCCCCAATTTGTCAAAGAGTCTACTTTTGAGCTTCAAGAGCCTCATAGAACTCAAAACGAAAAACTCCTAATTCTTTGGGAAAGAGTTCGTAAAATCGAAAATAGTATACTAGAAATCATGGTCAAAGAAGATTATTCTACAAAATTAGATGAATCAGTTTTTACCAATATCGAAAAAGACGAAATTATATTATGTCTGAATTATGATGGACTTTATGGTATAAATAACATAAATCGTTTTTTACAAAGCAACAATCCAAATACTCCAATACAATGGGGAATAAACACTTACAAAATCGGAGACCCCATTTTATTTAATGAATCTGAACGTTTTACACCAATAATACATAATAATACAAAAGGATGGATTGTAAACATACAGCTTACAAGCAATAAAATCTGGTTCGATATAGAACTGGATTTTCCAATTAATGAAATAGAAACTGCAATGAACGACTTTGAAATAATTGGGGTATCCGACAACGGGAATTCCATAATAAGGTTTGATGTAGGCATTTTATCTGATGTAGAAGATGATGCTTATAATAGTAAATCCGTTATGCCCTTTCAAGTTTCATATGCTATTTCAATACATAAAGCGCAAGGATTAGAGTACCATTCAGTAAAAATTATTATCACAGATGAAGTCGAAGAACAAATTACTCACAACATATTCTACACAGCAATTACTCGAACTAAAGAACACCTTAAAATATACTGGAGTCCAGAAACGGAGAATAAAATCTTATCACGATTCAAAAATAAAGACTTAGGACTTGATTTAAATTTTTTACGCCAATTGATTGCTACTAAAAGTCAATAATAATTCTGGGAGAATAAATCATGCCAACACTTAATTGGATTGGGAAAGATAAAGTCGTTAATCACGCCGCCAATGTTCCTTTCCACGTACTCGAACACATCTACAATTTCGGCGGCGCATCCGAAAACAAAATCATTCACGGCGACAATCTCCTCGCTCTGAAGTCACTCCTGCCAGAGTACGAAGGACGCATTAAATGTATCTACATTGACCCGCCTTATAACACCGGCAACGAAGGCTGGATTTACAACGACAAAGTCAATTCTCCTCAGATTAGAAAATGGCTCGGCGAAGTCGTCGGTAAAGAAGGCGAAGACCTTTCCCGTCACGACAAATGGCTTTGCATGATGTATCCTCGCCTCAAGCTTCTCAAAAAGTTGCTCGCTGATGACGGAGCGATTTTCATTTCTATCGACGACAACGAGCAAGCTAACTTAAAACTTATCTGCGACGAAATTTTTGGCACGCAGAATTTTATTGCGAATATTGCCGTGATAAATAATCTCAAAGGTCGGAGTGACGACAAATTCATCGCAACAGCTCACGAAAATCTTTTGATATATCGTAAAGAAAATTTTACGACAAACGGTGTACCAATCCCCGAAGAATATATCAAAGAATACAAACTCGAAGATGAGCGCGGCAAATATCGTTTGCAAGGCTTACGGAAACGCGGTGCAAATTCAAAACGCGAAGATCGCCCCAATATGTTTTACCCATTCTTTTACGACGAAAAAACCGGTTTACTGTCTGTTGACGAATTACCCGATTCAATAGAAATTTTACCGCATCTTTCCGACGGAAGTGACGGTCGTTGGCGTTGGGGAATTGACACAGCAAGAGAACGACTTAACGAATTAATCGTTCAAAAAGTTAAAGGACGTGAAAAAACAATAGAAATTTTACCGCACCTTTCTGACGGTAGCGATGGTTGCTGGCGTTGGGGCAAAGATACTGCTCGTGAAAGAATTTCTGAATTAACTGTTCAAAAAGTAAAAGGGCGCGGTGAGTACGACGTTTTTCAAAAAGATTATTTAGGCGAACGACGAGTTAAGCCAAAATCTTTTTGGGCTGGTGTGGAATTTTCTGCAGAAGCCGGAACTTTGACGCTAAAAACAATCATGGGCAAAAGAACTTTTTCAACGCCCAAACCAGTTGGAATTGTCGAATACATTTTGGAGCAAGCGACGGACAAAAATTCAATCGTGTTGGATTCGTTCGCTGGCTCCGGCACTACTGCTCACGCTGTCTTAAATCTCAATGCGCAAGATGGCGGTAACAGAAAATTTATCCTCGTCGAAATGGAAGACTACGCAGAAACAATCACCGCCGAACGCGTTCGCCGCGTCATTCAAGGCTACGGACAAACAGCGGGCACCGGCGGCAGTTTCGATTTCTACGAAGTCGGCGAACCGCTTATGATTCATGGCAACCTCAACGAAAATATCGACGTTGAAAAGATTCGCGCTTATATCTGGTACACCGAGACTCGCACTTCATACAAAAAGCCTTCCGGCAACAACTCTGCTTATCTGGGCGACTTCAACGACACAGCTTATTATTTCCACTATGAACGCGACCGCCGCACGACTTTGGACGCGGATTTTCTGCGGACGATTGAGAAACACGCTGACAACTATTTGATTTATGCTGATGAATGCGGGCTTGACGATGAATTTTTGCAACGGAACTCTATCACCTTCAAAAAAATTCCTCGCGACATCAAGAAAATTTGGAGTGACGAACCATGATTCTTAAAGATTATCAAGCTCAAGCCATTAGAAACTTGGAAGACTTCTTAAAGTTACTCGACGAGAATAAAACTATCAGCGAAGCTTTCAAAAATTTTTGGGAGTCACACGACGTTAATCCTAAGCCGCCTTACCAAAACAATATTCCTCGTGTTCCTCAAGTTTGTTTCAAAGTTCCGACCGGCGGCGGTAAAACTTTTATGGCTACTTCAAGCCTCAAAGTAATTTTCGACGCCCTTCCTGCTACTCAAAGCAAAGTCGTCGTCTAGCTCGTTCCTTCCGATACTATTTTGACTCAGACCTATAAAAATCTCAGCGACCCAACTCACCCATATCATCGAGCACTTGACACGGACTTTAACGGACAAATCGCCGTTTACACTAAAGAACAACTACTCGTCGCAGAAAATTTTTCTCCTGCCGAAGTCAACGAGCAACTTTCTATTCTCGTGCTCAGCTACGATTCTTTCCGAACCTCAAACAAGGAAGGGCGCAAAGCTTATCAGCAAAACGGGCAACTTAATCAGTTCGTCGCTCACTTCCATGACAACGAAGAAATTCTGAGCGGTGCTGACGAATCTTCCCTTATTCAAGTTATCCGCCATTATTGCCCCGTTGTTATCGTCGACGAGAGTCATCACGCCACTACCAATCTCAGCATTGAAATGTTACAAAACTTCAATCCATGTTTTATTTTGGAACTGACTGCCACGCCGAAGGACACCAGCAACGTTATCGCCTACGTTCCTGCCGCCAAACTAAAAGCTAACGGCATGGTGAAATTGCCTGTAATCGTCTACAACCGCCATACTCAAGACGACGTTATCTGCGACGCCATTGATTTTCGCAACATGCTCGAACGTATTGGGCAAGTCGAAAACATTCGTCCCATTATTTTATTTCAAGCCGAATCTCAAGGCAGAGGCGACCGCATTACCTTTGACAGAATCAAAAACGAACTCATTCAAAATCACAACATTCCCGCCGAGCAAATTGCTATCAAGACCGCCGACATCAACAACCTTAAAAACATTGACTTAATGGCGTCTGATTGCCCAATTCGATACATCATCACTATTAACGCTCTCAAGGAAGGCTGGGATTGTCCATTTGCTTATATTCTCGCGTCGCTTGCCAATAGAACCTCTCCCATTGACGTTGAGCAAATTCTTGGCAGAATTCTTCGTCGTCCTTTCACTAAAAATTTTTCCAACGAACTGTTAAACATGAGTTACGTTTTCACCTCGTCCGCTGACTTCCGTCAAACTCTTGATAAAATCGTCGTCGGATTAAACGCCGCCGGCTTCAGCGAACACGAGTACAGAGCTATTACTGACTCCGCGTTAGAACACGCACTTGAACAAACTCCTACACATGAAACACTAAATCTTTTTGATACTCCTGCATCTGCCTCGTCGGAAACTATAGAAATAAATTTGGCTAAAGAAAATTCTTCGCCTCAGTCAAGCAACAATTCATATACAAGCAATTCTCTTGCTGATATGCAAGCTCAAGCTATTCAAGCCAATCAAGATTATCAAACCAATAATGGTAATCCTATCGAAATTCGTTCTCTTGAGGAGCGTGAAAGAATGTCTTCCTTTACTATGCGTGACCATTTCAAAAGCGATGCGCTCGAACTAATCTTACCTCAATTTTTTGTCAGAGAAAATACTGGTAGCAATTTTGAAGGCATTACTGACCTAAAAGTCAATAAAGACATGTTCCGCACTAACTTTTCCCTTGCAGATAAAGACACCGTCATCAACTTCGATAATCTGAACTACGAGATTGTTTCCCTTGACGTTCATGACAATGAAGACTTCCCTCGATATAAATATCTTTCCGACTCCGAAATCAGAGCTTTTCTTGAATACTTCGATAATCTACCTCCTGCTGGACAAATTCGCCAGTGCGTTGCCAAAATCGCCTCCATTATCGACAAAGACAAAAATCCTCCAAGTCAAGACATCACTAATTACGTTACGAAGATTGTTTCTACCTTTAACCGCGAACGAATCCGCGAAGCTATCCAACACACTGGTGTTTACGCAAAAAAAATTAAAGACAAGATTGACGCCATGTTGACCGCTCACGCCAAAAATAACTTCCTTTCTCAAATCGATTCACGGAAAATTTTTACCAAGCCTTCGTTCAAACTTCCTATCACAATTTCACCTACTCGCTTTCAAAAAACATGGGATAATTCCCTTTACGTTGCTGAAGAAGAAGTAAATAATTTAGAACATCGTCTTGCATCCAGATTAACTGCTCTCGACAATGTTCTTTGGTGGCATCGCAATCGCTCAAAAAAAGAGTTCTGCTTAAACGGCTTCATCAATCACTACCCCGACTTTATCGTCCGAATGAAAAGTGGCGTCGTATTACTCGTCGAAGCTAAAGGCGACGACCGTGACAATTCCGACTCCAAGCAAAAGCTTGAACTCGGCAAAATTTGGGAATCCAAAGCTGGCTCTGATTCCTTCGGCTATTTCATGGTCTTCGATTCTAATCCTCTCGACAACGCTTTATCTCTTGATAATTTCATGGTGAGAATAAAAGAACTTTAATGAAAAAACCTTTCACGAAACATCATGAAGATTGATTCTAAACACTTTCGGCTTTATAATATTACTTAGAATATAGCTTATCAAAGGAGGCGAGCTACTATGACTAACGGTGAACTCGCTAAAGAATTAAGTCAGTATCCTTTAACCGCCATCGCTACAGGCTTGCTGGACTTTGAACGCTTCAACAAAAGACTTAGCAAATCAGATGAAGAAAGTTTAGCGGCAAGCTATCC
>ODAI011731082.1_pt1 | contig 15345 bp, 10 predicted proteins | sample 1539321 | NCBI WGS metagenome assembly ODAI01 (sample SAMN02144231, study PRJEB22623) | gut metagenome | biome: sheep rumen | host: Ovis aries | place: New Zealand
ATTTGTGTCCGAGAAAATGTAATATTGAGAGAAGCGGGAATGTGGGGGCCGGTACCGGATACTGCGGTGAAGGCACTCGCATCCGCATATCAAGAGCAGCTCTTCACTTTTGGGAGGAACCACGTATTTCGGGAACCGAGGGAAGCGGAGCTGTTTTTTTCACGGGCTGTAATCTGAAATGTATATTCTGCCAGAATGCTGAGATATCAGAAAACGGTACCGGATGGGAAGTCACAGAGGATGAGTTGGTAGAAATCTTTTTTGATTTAAAGTCTCAGGGCGCCCGCAATATCAATCTGGTTACGCCGACTCATTTTGTGCCGCAGATCAAAAGGAGCATACTCATGGCAAAAGAAAAGGGTTTTGATCTGCCATTTGTCTATAATTCTTCAGGCTATGATTCCACAGATACTCTTAAGACACTTGAGGGACTCATTGACATCTATCTGCCGGATTTTAAATATATGGACTGTGAACTTGCCCGGAAGTATTCAAATGCACCTGATTATCCTGATGTGGCAAAGAAAGCCATCGCTGAAATGATCAGGCAGGTGGGATGTGAAAATGTCATAGTCCGGCATCTGTTGCTGCCCCTTGCGGTTCGAAATGCGATAGCGGTTGTCGATTATCTTTATGACACATACGGGGATAAACTCTGCCTCTCGCTTATGAGTCAGTATACGCCGCTTTATGGTACTGATAAACTGTCAGAGAAGCAAAGTGCCCGGCTCGAAAAGTATCCTGACCTTCACAGAAAGGTGACAAAACGCGAATACGAAAAGCTCATCCGTCACTGCACCGACCGAAATATTACCAATGTCCTTATCCAGGAGGGAGAGGTGGCAAAGGAGAGCTTTATACCAAGGTTCACATAGAATCTCATGTGATTTTATGGTAAACTTATAGGCGGTAATAATCTCATGGATATAGCATAGGAGATATAGTGAGAATGAAAAACAGAAAGATAGGTATAGCGACTAAAATATTCATAATAGTAATGCTGCTCATAATATCATCTGATGTGATACTGGGTATAAGCATTTACAGAAATATGAGCTCAACCATGCTTGATCAGCTAAAGCAGCAGGCGGCCAATCTTGCGGAAAGTGCGGCAAACTGTGTGGACGGAGACGTATTTGAGGCAATCCGTGAGACAGGCGAGGACGGTGAAGAGTTTTCGGTTGTCTATGATGAACTTTCGGTATTTCAGGCCCATGGCGGACTGGAATATGTATATGCATTAAGACTACGTGATAGCGGTGAGCCCGAGTATGTGGCAGATGCCGATCCTGAGGATCCGTGTGATTATTGCGAGGATTTTGAGGAAGAGGATGCCATGTGGGAAGCATTTGACGGTGCCACAGTTGTATCCGACGAGATTACTGTTGACGAGTGGGGAGAGCACCTGACAGCATACAGCCCGATATTTGCAGGCAGTGAAGTAGTCGGACTTGTCGGAGTTGATATCAGTGCGGACCAGATAGTTTTCCAGGGCAGCCATATAGCAAAGATGATTGCAGTGATCTGCATCGTGATCCTGATCATCTGTATTGCCATTATGTTTGTACTTGGCAAGGCACTCCGCTCAAGCTTTTCGTTGCTCAATAATAAAGTCATTGACCTGACCATGGGTAACGGAGATCTGACTAAAGAGATTGATATCAGAACAGGTGATGAGATAGAGACTATAGCAAACAATGTCAATCTCCTTGTGGCTTATATGAGAAATATTATTAAAAATATTTCCGAGAATGCAAATGAACTCAAGGAGGTTTCAGATACAGTCGCAAGCAACATAGATAATGCTCAGAATTCTTCATCTGAGATATCCGGCATGATAGAAACAATCAGTGATTCAATGCAGATGACAGCGTCTGCCATGAATCAGTTCAGAGATCGTATGACTGTCATCACTGAGTCGGTAAACGGTATGGTTAAAAATATTGAGGTAGGAGTGAAAAAGACCGCTGATATAAGCAGTGAAGCAACAAAGAGCGGCAGGGAGGCGGAGAGAAAGCGTAATGAGGTTGAGGAAAAAGTCTCTCTCATGAAAGAAAAGCTTCTTGATAAGATTGAAAAATCGAGAGCTGTTGAGCAGATAAATGTACTGACTGAAAATATTATCAATATTACATCCCAGACAAATCTCCTCTCTCTTAATGCCAGCATTGAGGCAGCCAGAGCAGGTGAGGCCGGCAGAGGATTTGCAGTAGTAGCCCAGGAGATAGGAAAACTGGCCGTCGACTCAGCAGACGCGGCAGCAAAGATCAAGCAGATATCAGACGAAGTGGTCAGCTCGGTAAATGAGCTTGCAAGGGAAGCAGAGGATATGCTTGAGTTTACAGCTACCACTGCCATGAGTGGCTATGACCAGTTAAAGGAAAACAGTGATATATATGCAGAAAATACAAATGAATTCGGTCAGATGATTCAGGGCTTTTCTGATGTCGGTAACGAGATATATACAAATGTGGAGCATATGAAGAACTCAACGGAATCCATAAACAGAACCATTGAGGATACGGCAGATAATCTCTCCGGTATAGCTTTAAAGGCAGGAAATGTCTCTGAAAGCATCAAAGATATCGAGACCCAGGCACTTAAGAGCAGTGAGGTATCTGATGCCCTTTACAGCGAGGTAGACAAGTTTAAACTGGATTAATTCATGAAGACTATTGATAACGATATCCGTGACGGGAGAATTAAAAAAGTATATTTACTCTATGGCAGTGAGACATATTTAAAACTCCTGTACAGGAACAAGCTCCTTAAGGCTCTTGGTGCAGCCGATGATGAGACGCATATGAATTACACATGTTTCTCAGGCAAGGAAGCTGATGTCAAGGAAATAATGTCCATAGCTGATACCATGCCGTTTTTCGCAGACAAGCGTACAGTACTGATCACGGATTCGGGATTTTTCAAATCATCCCAGGACGAACTTGCAGAGTATATAAAGTCATCTATCCCGGATACAACTACCATCATTTTTGATGAGCGGGAGGTTGATGCAAAGTACAAGCTGTACAAGGCTGTAAAATCATCGGGATCGGCCGTTGAATTTGTCACTCCGGATGAGTCGGAGATCAGAAAATGGCTGATGGGCGGTATCAACAGAGAAAAGAAAAAGATAGAACCGTCGGTGCTGGCATATTTCATACAAAAGACGGGTGTCGATATGAGTAATATGTCCGGAGAATTGAACAAACTCCTGGCATATACAATGAATAAAGATGAGATTACAAAGGATGATATAGATGCCATAGTTGTGACTTCGTTATCTGACAGAGTTTTTGAGATGACTGATGCCATGGCAGAGGGTAAAAAGCAAAAGGCACTTCAGATATATTATGAACTCCTTGAATTAAAGGTGCCGGCCCAGAAGACCTTATCTCTGGTGGCGAGGCAGTTCAATCTCATGCTTCAGGTAAAGGACTTAAAGAGCAAAGGATTTGATGACGGGCAGATCGCAAAAAAGACCGGTATCAGACCGTATTTTGTAGGCAAGTATGTAAATCAGGCCAGAGGCTACTCCATGGAAGCGCTGACAGAGGCTTTTGAGGAATGTATAGATGCTACGGAGAAGATCAGGACAGGACGTATTGCAGACAATATAGTCCTGGAGATGATCATCATTAAATACAGCCATCGTGACCGGGACAAGGCCGGTGGCAAGAGGTAAAAAATGACTTATCGAATAATCGCATTATCTTTGTTTGCGATATTTTACATTATTTATCTGATAAAAAATATTAAGGCGCTATGGGGCACAGGCAAGCCGTCTCTTAAGGAGATAGCGATGAGGGTTGCCTGCTATTGCGCGGCGGCAGCGGAAATAGCCAGTATAGTAAACGGTGATGCTCTCCTTGGATACACAGGAAGGGGGATACTCCTTAAGGTATTCGGTATCTATTTCTGTATCACCGCAATATGTATACTCGTCCTCTCGATGCTCAGCATCGGTACGGAGTGGAATATAAAGAGTAAGAAAGCAGGTACGGCCGGCCTTATCACAAAGGGCATGTATGCTTTTAGCAGAAATCCGGTTATCCTTTCTTTTGACCTTTTATATATCGGGCTTTTGCTTATGTACTTTAACGTACTGTGCATGCTGTTTACCATCCTTGCGATAGCGACTCTTCATTACAGAATACTGACGGAGGAGGACCGGCTTGAAAAGCTGTACGGAGAAGAGTATTTACAGTACAGAAAAACAGTCCACAGATATCTGGGACACGGAAAGCTTACTTTCTCCAAAGTGAAATTATTTATATATGTGATAGCGGCCATCTTTTCGATACTGTACTACTTTACATGTGTGGCATATGCCGGATTTAAACTTTCATTTGTATGGATATGGCTTTTGCTCTTTGGCTTTTCGATAGTCAGGATAGTGCTCCTTGTTGATGAGATCAATCATAAGGAAAACGGGACAAAGCTCAGATTCAGAATCCCGAAATGGTTTAAGATACTGTACAGAATCATATTTGTGACAGTTGCCGCTCTGTTTATATTTGTTGAAGTAAATGTTATAGTCTATATGAATATGGCGCCAAAGGAGAACCTTGATTATGTCATAGTCCTCGGTGCCGGACTTAAAGGCGATGAGCCGACGAGACCTCTGTATCTGAGGATTCAGAAAGCCTATAATTATATGAAGCGCAATCCGGATACCATTGCCATAGCATCGGGTGGTCAGGGCAGAGATGAGATTGTCAGTGAGGCATCTGTCATTGCAACCCATATCATCAGGATGGGACTTGAACCGTCAAGGGTGATCATGGAGGACAAGTCGACTGATACCATCGAAAATATCAGATACAGCTTTGAGAAGATTCCGGAGGGCAATGTGAGCGTAGGCCTGGTGACAAACGGATTTCATCTGTACAGGGCCATACTCATAGCCAGGAGCCAGGGACATTATAACGTGACGGGGATACCGGCCCAGACCCTGTTTCCGGTTGGCATACATTATGTTGTCAGGGAATTTTTCGGAGTAATACAATTAACGTTAGGTTTAGGATAATAAAATGGAACTGCTAATAGTACGACACGGCGAGACATTATGGAATGATAAGGGCCTGCTCCAGGGTCAGAAAGATATTGAACTGAATGATAACGGCAGAGAGATGGCGAGGAAACTGGCCGGGAAATTAAAGGATATCCCGATAGACATTGTATATTCATCGCCTTTAAAGAGAGCATACGAGACTGCCAGACTGGCACTTGGTGACAGGGATATACCTGTCGTAACAGACGAACGCATAAAGGAAATCAGTTTTGGCGAGTGTGAAGGTATAGATTACAGGTCATGGAAAAAATCCGACAGTCCGTACAACAGCTTTTTCACGTCACCCGATAAATATAATCCGCCTAAAGACGGAGAGTCACTTGATGAGGTGATTCAGAGGGCTACGGATTTTGTGAAAACATGCATTGAACCCAATGCGGATAAATATGACCGCATGATGGTAGTTGCCCACGGTGCTCTGAATAAGGGCATGATGTGTTATCTGGAAAATCACGGGACCGAAAACTTTTGGGGAGACGGACTTCAGAATAACTGTGAGGCGACTGTATTTGAGTACGACGGTCAGAACTGGAAGCTAAAGAGCGGGTCTGACGGAGCAGTAAAGAGAAATGCAATGTGATGATGTAAAGCTGGAGATGGTTAAGAGCAGGCGAAAGACCATCAGTATAGAGATAAAGAGCAGCAGCAGGATAGTCGTCAGGGTGCCTCTTTATATGAGCGAACGTGATGCCCTCGATTTTGTCAGGGAGCACCGCCCATGGATAGACAGAAATCTGAGTAAAGCCAAGAGCGAAGAAAGCATCAGGGATGCTGTCCCAAAGATGACCATGTCAGAGGTTCGGGAGATGGCAGATGAGGCCATGAAGATACTGCCTCCGAAAGTAGAGAAATATGCGAAAATATTAAAAGTGACATACGGTCGCATTACAGTGAGAAATCAAAAGACAAGATGGGGCAGCTGTTCATCAAAGGGCAATCTTAATTTTAACTGTGCTCTTGTGAGGTGTCCCGAAAAAGTCATCGATTATATAGTGATACATGAACTGTGTCACAGGATATATATGAATCACTCAAAAGCATTTTATAATGCGGTATCCTCCGTGATGCCTGATTATAAGGAATGCGAAAAGTGGATAAAGGAAAAAGGCAAATTCATAATCAGTGCCATGCCGTAGTGATATATACGACTCCGGCATATGAGGAACAGTGATGAAAAACGGATTTATCAAAACAGCAGCAGTAACTCCCAAGATACGTGTAGCCGACCCTAAGTATAACGGTCAGGCGGTAATATCGGGTATAAAAGAGGCGACCATGCACGGGGCCAAGATAATAGTTCTCCCTGAACTAGTCCTTACCGGATATACGTGCAACGATCTGTTTTTGCAGAGCACACTTATAAAGGGGGCCGAGAGAGCATTACTGCGCGTTGTCGATTCAACAAAGGGCAATGAAGCTCTCATATTTGTAGGACTGCCGATGGTACATGATGGCAAACTGTATAATGTGGCAGCTGCTGTGTGGAACGGTCAGATCCTCGGAGTTGTGCCAAAAAAATATCTGCCCAATTACGGAGAGTTTTATGAGGCAAGATATTTTACTCCCGGAACAGAGAAAATAGAGATGGCTGATATCGCAGGCAGGAATGTGCCTTTTGGAATTAACCAACTCTTCTCGATAGATTCCGTCAGCGGACTGATGGTGGGATGCGAGATATGTGAAGACCTATGGGTTGCAGATCCGCCGTCGACTCATCATGCCATGGCCGGAGCTACTGTTATCGTCAATCTGTCTGCATCAGATGAGACGGTAGGCAAGGCATCATACAGAGAGATGCTGGTATCGGCTACCAGTGCCAGACTGATGGCCGGATATATATACTGCAGTGCAGGAGAGGGAGAATCCACCCAGGACCTTGTATTTGGTGGTCACGACATGATAGCCGAAAACGGTGTGATGCTCACTAAATCAAGACGTATCAGTCACGGTACGATTTACGGCGACATTGATATAGAGCGTATCAATATGGAGAGACGCAGGAGCAATACATTTGTCATAGACCGTCCCGATTCATACCGTATCATCAGCGTAAATATGAGGGTGACTGAGACGAGACTGGAGAGGTTTTTTGACCCGTATCCGTTTGTGCCCTCAATTAAAGAAAAGAGACATGAGAGATGCGAGGAGATATTTAACATACAGACACTGGGCCTCAAAAAGAGACTCGAGCATACAGGTGCAAAGACTGTTGTAATAGGTGTATCCGGTGGACTTGATTCCACTCTGGCAGTACTGGTAGCAGTCAGGGCATTTGATGAACTTTCCCTTAGCAGGAGAGGTATCATGGCTGTGACCATGCCGTGTTTTGGCACCACATCGAGGACAAAAAACAATGCGGTAGTACTCTCGGAGAGACTGAGATTAAATCTAAAAGAGATAGATATCACAACTTCCGTAAAGAGACATTTTGAAGACATAGGTCACGATATTGAAAACAGGGATGTGACTTATGAAAACGGTCAGGCAAGGGAGCGAACCCAGGTACTCATGGATCTGGCCAATAAATATCAGGGTCTCGTTATCGGTACCGGAGATATGTCAGAACTGGCACTTGGCTGGGCGACATACAACGGAGATCATATGTCCATGTATGGTGTTAACTGCGGAGTACCCAAAACTCTTGTGAGACATCTTGTATCATACTATGCAGATGAGACAGAAGATGCAAAACTACGGGATGTACTGAGGGATATACTTGATACACCTGTCAGCCCGGAACTCTTGCCGCCGACAGGAGACGATATATCACAAAAGACGGAAGATCTCGTCGGTCCTTATGAGCTTCATGATTTCTTCCTCTACAATATGCTCAGGGCAGGTTCATCCCCTGATAAAATATACAGGATGGCTGTCATGGCATTTGACGGAGTATATGACGGGGATACAATACTTAAATGGGAAAAGATTTTTTACAGAAGATTTTTCGCCCAGCAGTTTAAACGTTCATGCCTTCCGGACGGTCCGAAAGTCGGATCTGTTGCGGTATCACCAAGGGGAGACCTTAGGATGCCGTCCGATGCAATGGCTGACTGCTGGATGAACACGCTGGATAAGATGTAGGAGTACGATATGAGAACAGGCGGAATATTATTACCTATAGCAAGTTTGCCAAGTAAATATGGTATCGGAGGCTTTTCAAAAGAAGCTTATGAATTTGTGGACTTTTTGAAAAAAGCCCATCAGACATACTGGCAGGTGCTACCGATGGGACCTACGGGATACGGAGACTCACCGCACCAGTCTTTTTCGGCATGTGCGGGAAATCCCTAGTTCATCGATCTTGAAGATCTTGTGGAGAGAGGCTGGCTCACCGGGAAGGAGTGCGAGAAACTGGATGCATGCATTCATGAGGAAAAAGTGGATTATGCACTTGTTTATTCCACGAGATTTAAACTCCTGCGCAAGGCTTTTGCAAAGAGTGATATAATTTCTGATAAAAAGTACAGAAAGTTTGTAAAGGAAAATGCTTTCTGGCTTAATGATTATGCGCTTTTTATGACACTCAAGGGCCTTTACAAGGGACAGAGCTATGTCAGATGGAATGACGGCGACAGAAAGAGAAAGCCTGCCGTAATAAAGAGCAGGATGAAAGATCCGGCGATAACAGCTGAGATGGAAGTATGGAAATTCATGCAGTTTATGTTTTATACCCAGTACGACCGTCTTAAAAAATATGCAAATGACAACGGTATAAAAATCATAGGTGATATCCCAATCTATGTGGCTATGGACAGTGCAGATACATGGGCAAATCCGGAGCTCTTTAAATTTGATAAAGATAATATGCCTGTCGGAGTGGCCGGATGTCCGCCGGATTACTTTTCGCCAACAGGACAGCTCTGGGGCAATCCTCTTTACAACTGGGAGTATCATAAGGAGACCGGTTATAAGTGGTGGATAAAGAGACTTGAGTACTGCTTTAAACTCTATGATGTAGTCCGCATCGATCATTTCAGAGGATTTGATGAATATTATTTCATACCCTACGGAGATAAAACGGCAGAACACGGACACTGGGAAAAGGGACCGGGATACGATCTCTTTGCAGCTGTAAAAAAAGCTCTCGGCGAGAGACCTATCATTGCGGAGGATCTGGGATTCTTGACGCCTTCTGTCAGAAGACTCGTTAAGAAATGCGGATATCCGGGCATGAAGATCCTGGAGTTTGCATTTGATTCCAATGAGGATAATGATTACCTGCCTCACAATTACGACAAGAACTGTGTGGTATATACGGGAACCCACGATAATGATACGACCATAGGCTGGTTTTCTGCTCTTGGCAGAAAAGACAGGGAGTATGCCAAAAAATATCTTGGCATAAAAAATGCAAGGGATATTGCTGGAGCTCTGGTCCGTATGGCTCATATGAGTACGGCTGATACATGTATTATCCCCATGCAGGATTATTTAAAACTTGGAAGTATTTCGAGGATAAACACTCCGTCAACCCTGGGCAACAACTAGGACTGGAGAATGAAAAAGGGTGTCCTGACAGATAAACTCGCAGAGGAGATAGCGGGACTGACAGACCTGTACGGAAGATACAGTAAATAACGGGGAATTCTTATGAAAAACGTAGAGATAGAGCGAAAATATCTCATAAAGAAACTGCCGGACAATCTGGCACAATATGAATCTCACTTAATCGAGCAGGCATATCTGTGTACCGATCCGACGATAAGGGTCAGAAAGAGTGATGACGATTATTATATGACATATAAAGGCAGAGGCCTCCTTGAGAGAACGGAGTACAACCTGCCTTTAAACAAGGATGCGTATGAAAAACTTGTGAAAAAGGCGGAGGGAAATATCATCTCAAAGAGACGCTATATCATACCGATCGACGGATCGGATCTAAAGATAGAACTTGATGTGTTTGATGATCCTTTTGCACCCCTTATCATGGCAGAAGTAGAGTTTGGCAGCGTGGAGGAATCGGAAGGTTTCATACCGCCTGAATGGTTTGATAAGGAAGTGACAGAGGACCCTGCATATCACAACTCAAATATGGCTATGCGCAAAATTCAGTAAAACCAAGGAGCATAAATTATGAAAAAGAAAGTATTTATAGACGGAAGCGAAGGAACAACAGGACTCCGTATAAATGAGAGATTTGAAAAACGTGATGATATCGAGATACTCCATATACCGAGTGAACTCAGAAAGGACCCGGAGGAGAGAAGGAAATATATAAATGAATCTGATATCACTTTCCTGTGCCTTCCTGACGCCGCTTCAATAGAGGCAGTCGGCCTCATTAATCCTGATAATGACCATACGGTGATCATAGATGCTTCTACGGCTCACAGAACCGAGGGGGGATGGGCATACGGACTCCCGGAACTTGGTCCTTCCTTCAGGGATAATATTAAAAACGGAAAGCGCATTGCCGTGCCGGGATGCTATGCATCAGGATTTATCATGATGGTCTATCCTCTTGTAAAGCTTGGAATCATCGGTGATGATTATCCCGTTGCTGTAAGTGCACTCTCGGGATATTCAGGAGCAGGTAAAAAGGCTATAGCCATGTATGAGTCTCCGGACAAGAGCAATGACCTGTTTGCACCCCGCCAGTATGCTCTCTCCCAGCAGCATAAGCATTTAAAGGAGATGAAGGCTGTATGCGGCCTTAAGAGAGCCCCACTTTTTACACCTGTAGTAGATGACTACTACAGTGGCATGCTCGTCTCATTCCCCATATATGCGGATCTGATGAAAAAGAAAATGACACCCGGGGAAGTAAGGGACGCCCTCGCTGATTATTACAAGGGAGAGACATTCATAAAGGTAATGCCTTTTGGCAGCGAGGAGGAACTGTCCGGATTTTATGCAGCCAATGCATATTCGGGACGGGATGACGCTCAGATTTATGTCACTGGCAACGAGGAGAGACTGCTTGTATGCTCAAGATTTGACAACCTCGGAAAGGGCGCTTCGGGAGCAGCCATCCAGTGTATGAATATAGTCCTTGGATGCGATGAGACAAAGGGTCTCAGCCTTTGATCAAAAAGTATAAAAATTATTCTTGAATTGATAAAAAAAACGGAATAATATGATATAAGGGAAAGGCTTTTGATAATTGATAACGTTTCGGTTACAGGGGGATACTGAAAATGGAAATGACATATGAACTCCTTAAGGCTTCCCGGGATTTTATGCAGGGAAGAAATGACGGATTATTCAGGGTTTATGAGAGAACTCTTGATGAGGTTTATTTTCTGCTCCAGTTTGTCATGAATGATTCGGCAGGGATAAATGAAGCTCTGGAACAGTTCTACATAAAGATGTCGAGAAATGCGTTCGGCCTTGAAAAGGCGGACATGATATTGTCCTGGATCACAGAATCGGTTTTTGAGCAGACCGGCGAGTGGATCAGAAAAAATGCATCTGATGAGATTGCAGCTGAAAAGAGGGGCGCTTATAAATGTAATAAAGCGATGATGCCCTATCTGCCCGGAATTGAGATAGACGGAGGCGAGGCGATCAGAGCCCTTGAGAATTTCATCACCGAGCTCCCTGTGATTCATAAGCAGACAGCTCTTGCATATTACTACTGCAACATGCCGATGGAAAAAATCACAGAAGTCCTTGAGGCCACCAGATTTGAGATATCTGAGCGTATCAATTTTATTGAGAAAACATTAACGGACAGGCTGGCAGAGTATTGTAAGGAGCGTGGAGCGGCAATGCCTCACGTCAATACCCAGCGTATCGGAAAGGCGATTGCGGAGATTTCAAAGCTCTACAGATATCCGTATGCAGAGGAACTGTTTGAAATAATCAGGATAAAAGCAGTTCATTAAAAAGAAAAGGAAATGAGCACAAGTCCTGTATATGGGACTTATAAAGAATTATAATTAAATAAAGCATTTGATTTAGAGGAGTCGTATGCTTGCGACTCCTTTACTTATTTAAAAATGGAGATGAATATGAAATACGGTTATTACCTCGGACCATCAGGTTCCGGAAAGACATACAGACTCATATCGGACGTAATCGAAAGATCATTAAAAGAAAAAAACAGAATGTTTTTGATAATTGTGCCTGATCAGTATACGATGGCTACTCAGAAACAGGTTGTTGAGATGCACCCGGCGAAGGGGATTATGAACATTGATGTCCTGAGTTTTGGCAGGCTCTATCACGGTATGACTGACCAGAAGGGGGCGCCCGAGGAGGTGCTTTTAGATGATACAGGCAAAAACCTGCTTATAAGGAGGGCCGCACTTTTGCTTGAAGGTCAGCTCCCTGCATTAGGCTCGTCCCTGGACAAACCGGGATACATACATGAGATAAAGTCGGTCATTTCAGAGCTGATGCAGTATGGATACGGGCCTGATGATATGGAAAAGCTGATAGCCGCATCAGAAGAACGTCCTGCCCTTAAAGAGAGACTAAAGGATATTGCAAAAATCTACAGATCATTTAATGAGTATCGTGTCAGTAAATATATGACAACAGAGGAGAGAAACAACATCCTTGCAGCCGGTATCATCGAAAAAGGCTATATAAATGATACTGTTGTATATTTCGACGGATTTACCGGATTTACACCTGTCCAGATGAATGTAATAAGAGCCATGTTTTTAAGATGCCATGAACTATGGTTTTCGGTAGCAATCGAGGAGGAGGCCTTAAAGGAAAGCTACGAGGGTGAACTGTTTGCTCTGTCCAAAGAAACCATAAGAAGGATCGACAGGCTGGCGGGAGATCTTAAAAATGACACTTTAATCGAAAAGGCGGGAGATATGTGGACGCGTAGAGATGAATCCGGCAGGTCGGCCAGATTTGAAAGTGATGCCATTGCACATATTGAAAGAAATATTTTCAGAAAAAATGCCAAGCCGGCAGATTTTGACGGCAGGGATGTTTATATGTTTATGGCAGACGACCCGAGAAAGGAGCTGATGGCTGTCTGCGCAAGGATCAGGAAACTGATCACCGAAAAGGGTGCACTTTACAGGGATATAGCCATTGTCACCGGGGACCCAGAGACATACGGTCTGTATGCCAAAGAGTGTTTTGAAAAATATGATATCCCTTATTTCCTCGACAGTATGGGCGGAATAGGTGTCAATCCGTTCACTGATTTTATTAAGAGCGGTCTTAAGGTAATAGAAAGGAATTTTTCGTATGACACTGTGATGTCGATGATCAGGACCGGCTTTACGGATATTACTCCTGATGAGGCTGACATTCTGGATAATTATATTTATGCGACAGGCGTGAGGGGCTACTCAAAGTATAAAGGGGATTTCAGGAGAATCCCGGATTATCTCAAAATCATAAACAGGGAAACAGGTAAAAAAGAAATCAGCGAAAAGGGAATAGAGACACTTGGCATGATAAACAGCATCAGAAAAAAGGTGCTGGATATAGTAAGTCCGATTCTTCCCTTTATGTCAGGAAAGCACAGGGCAGATCATATCACGGAGCAGTTTTATGCATTTATAAAAAACAACTGTTCAGCAAAAAAGATTAATGAATATGTATCATACTTTGCTGAAAAAGGGGATATTGTAAGAGAGAAAGAATACAGCCAGCTCTACGAGAAGATCATCAGTCTGCTTGATGTGATCCACTCGCTTCTAGGGGACGATGAAGTGACTGTGCGAGAATATTCGGAGATCTTTGAAGCGGGCTTAAGTGAGATAAAGATAGGTATGATACCGGGAATAACGGATTATGTGCTCCTCGGAGATATTGAACGCAGCCGTCTGGGCAGTATTAAATATCTGTTTTTCATGGGATTAAACGACGGGATCATACCGGCCAGGACAGGCAAGGGCGGTCTGATATCCGACTCTGACAGAGAGTTTTTTGCCGAGAGGGAGGATATCACTTTAGCGCCTTCTCCAAAGGAAAAGATCTACACCCAGCGTTTTTATCTGTATCTCAACATGACAAAACCTTCAAGAGAGCTGTATCTGTCATATTCGGGAGCGGGCAGTGACGGCAAGGCAAAGCGCCCGTCATACCTTGTGGACAGGATAAAGGAGATGCTCCCCGGGATCAGTGTCAACTTTGATCATCATGAAGACGATAAACCGGCAGGAGAAAACCAGCTGTTTGACAGATTTGCGGAGTATCTGAGGAAATATGCAAGGGGACTGTGCGACTATGAGGAACTGTCTGATCTTTATCTTTTCTGCCTTATAAAAGATAAAGACAGGACTGAGGAGATTATCCGTCACGGCTTTAAGCGATATGAGAGCAGCAATTTACAAAGAGAGACTGTTCATGCAATCTATGGAAATGAATTAAAGAACAGTGTGACCAGACTTGAAAGATTTGCTGCCTGCGCTTGCTCGCATTTCCTTAAGTACGGACTTAATTTAAACGACCGGGAGACCCCTGAGCTCCGGGAATATGACAACGGAAGTCTCATGCATAATACGCTGAAAAGATTTTCGGATATGATCGAAGGGGATAATAAAAGATGGAGTGATTTAAACGAAGAAGAGCAGGATAAATATATCTCAAAGGCTTTTGAAGATGAACTGGCATCCGGTGAAGAGAGTAAATATGATTTATCAGGCGTTAACCGTTATGAAAGAGACAGAGTCAGAAATATACTTGGCATAACGGTAAAAACCGTAGGTAAACAGCTAAAAAAATGTGCATATAATCCGCTCTTTACGGAGATGAATATAGACGAGGATGTGGACGGAGATTTCGGAGATGATGAATCAATGAAAATAACCGGTAAGATAGACCGAGTCGATGTCCTAAAAGATAAGGAGTCACAGACAGCATATCTGAGGGTGATTGATTATAAATCAAGCAGCTCAAAGGATATAGAACCGGGAGATTTTTTTGAAGGACTGTCACTCCAGCTCATGCTGTATATGAACAGTGCACTTAAAACACTGGGTAAAGAATATGAAAAAGTAGTACCTGCCGGAATGTATTATTACCATCTGATAAATCCAATCGTGGAGGCTGATCCGGCAAGCCCGGAGCCCGATGATGAAGCTCTTGAAAAGAGTATAGGCAAAGAACTCGTTATGACGGGACTCACCCTTGATGATGTCCGGTATGACATACTGACCGATATAGCAAAGGGCGAAAACGGTAAATCGGAGATATACAAAAATGTCGGAGTAAAGGACGGCAGGCTCGTAAATCATGATTCTGTTGTGAGCCTTGAGGACATGAATAAACTGCTGGGTTATACGGATGAAAAGATATGTGAGCTGACAAAGGATATATTTGACGGCAGGATCGGTGCATTTCCCAAAGGAAAAAAG
>ODAI010620736.1_pt1 | contig 15344 bp, 6 predicted proteins | sample 1539321 | NCBI WGS metagenome assembly ODAI01 (sample SAMN02144231, study PRJEB22623) | gut metagenome | biome: sheep rumen | host: Ovis aries | place: New Zealand
CGTACTGCTGAGTGTCAATATAATCTCTGGGATGCTGTACCCTGACACCGATGGCAAAAGGCTTTTGTTCCATATATACACCTTTGCTTTTTAGCATCTCAAAGGTATCTCTTGCACTGTGACCGAGAGCAAGTACAAGACTGTCACAATCCAATTTCGTTCCGTCAGCCAGTACGACTCCTGTTACTTTAAATTTATTATATAATCCGCCATCAAAATTCCTTGTTTTGTCATCAGGTGTTTTAATGTCTGTTTCGGATTTTCCTGATTCGGTATCATGTATTTTGATGTCCAAACCAGATTGTCCATAGTTATCATCGATATTATCAAAAATAATATCCGTCATCTGTGTTGAAAACCTGACTTCGCCACCGAGTTCTATTATCTTTTTTCTTATAGATTTAACGATATTTTTAAGTTTATCAGTCCCTATATGAGGCTTGTTGATATAGAGTATACTTTCATCCGCACCATTCTCGATAAAGATGCGATATACTTCTTTCATATACCCCTCATGATCTTTAACCATGGTATTGAGCTTTCCGTCACTGAAAGTACCTGCACCGCCTTCACCAAACTGTACATTAGATGAAGGATTAAGAGGCTTTCCCTGCCAGAAATCTTCTACAGAATTTAAACGGCTGTCAACATCCTCACCGCGTTCCAATAATATAGGCTTTAGCCCATTATATGCAAGTCTATAAGCACACATAAGCCCGGCAGGACCGGCACCGACTACTACCACCTTTTTATCATTACTGCATTTAATAGGTTTATCATCTTCACAAGACACTTTCATTGACTTATGCTTTGCATCATCAATTAATTGAACATCTTTATCTCTGTTTTTCCTGATAAACCCGGACTCATCCTTTAACCGCACATCTATAGAAAAAATGACTTTAACATCATCTTTTTTTCTGGCATCTATAGATTGTTTTACAATCTTAAATCCCAGTAATCTGTCATCAGAAATTCGTATTTTCTTTAAAATAAGCCGCCCGATCTCAGCCATTATTGCATCTGACAGCCCTTTATCTTTCGATTCCCTAAAACAAAACTTCTCGCACGGAGTAATCTTTATATTATTAACTCTTATCACTCTTAATCCTCAAATGACAACTGAGACGGTTCTATTTGCCACGTTTTTAAAACTATACTTATCTAAGGTCAGGCTCAGATATGTTTCGTTACTCGCTATCCGCGCAGCGCAGACTTTTTGCGGTTAGCGAGCCGGTCTTGCTCGCTGCAAAAACGTCCTTTCCCGCTAACGAGTGATGTAACGAAATATATCTGAACCTGACCGTAAATTCATCACAATGTGACAAGAGAACCCGGGTCACAAGGAATCCGGCACCTAAAGGTGCCACCTTGCGACATACCTTGTCACATATCACATCACATACTGTCGAGGATATCCTTTATCTTCTTACATAATACTTCGTATTCCTTAAGATATGCCTCATAATCTGCCTCGATAAATTCCGTCTCATTGTTCTTGGCGGCGAGCTCATGCTTCTTGGCACGTTCACTCATGTTCATGATACCGACGGTAGCCATATTGCTCTTCATGGAGTGGGCATCGATAGCATAGGAATCAAACTTTTTGTCTAAGACGAAATCACGCATTCTTGCAGCCTTTTCGGCAGCCTCCCTGCACAGATCGTTTAACAGTTCGATAAATAATCCCTTGTCACCGGCACAGTGGATCATAGCTGTCTGATAATCAAATCCTGCAATGTCGGAAACCATCCTGCTGCGGAGTTTGTCCTCATCCATTACATTTTCCTGTACGTCTTCCGGCTTAAACTCCATTGGATTTTCTTTATTTTCCATAGCCATTATGTCAGCATCGATCTCCTGCTCTGTCTTCTCATGGATCTTATCCGCAGGCAGGTGTTTCTTTACGGTCTTAATAAGCTTCTTTGAGTCTATCGGCTTTATAAGATAATCATCAAAACCGGCAGCGAGATACATTTCCCGGCTTCCTGCTATGGCATTGGCAGTAAGTACCAGTACCTTGGTATCTTTATTTTTCGAGTCGGGATCGTTCCTTATTGCTTCAAGTGTTTCGATACCGTCAGGTGAAGGCATCATATGGTCAAGAAGTATCAGATCGTATTTGTTTTTATGGCAAAGCTCTATAGCTTCCTTACCGCTTAATACTATCTCCGGTTCGATACCCGCTTCTCTTAAGAACAGCTTGACTATAGTAAGGTTTGACTTATTGTCATCTACAGCTAAGACTTTTGCATCGGAAGTATAATCACATATGAAGTATTCCTCTTCTATAGCCGATTCATTTGAGAAATCTTCCTTAACGGGAGTCTTGTCATATACTTTTACAGGGATAGTCACAGTAAACTTCGAACCCCTGCCGTAATCACTTTCAACTCTTATCTCACCGCCCATCGCATCAAGTATGTTTTTAACTATGGCAAGACCGAGTCCTGTACCTTCAATGCTTCTGTTGCGTTTTCTGTCCGCTCTGTAGAATGCATTGAACAATGTATCTATCTCATCCTTCTTTATACCTCTTCCGGAATCCTCAACGGTTATCTTCAGGATAAATCTGCCGTCATTGGAATACTTACCGGAAAGCATCACTTCCACAAAACCGTTATCCGTATATTTGACAGCATTGCTCAAAAGATTGATAAGTACCTGCTTCAACCTGTATTCGTCACCTATCTGACCGTCAGGTATTTCTGATAATACACATGTCTTAAAATCAAGTTCCTTATTACTTGCTCTTTCAGCCATCATAGGAAGTACTTCTCCGAATACTCTTGAAAGGCTGTATTCTTCTTCTATGATCTCGATCTTTCCCGATTCGATCTTAGAGAAATCAAGTACATCATTTACCAGTGTCAGAAGTATACGTCCCGAACTTCTGATGGTCTTTGAATAGTGATCTATCACCTCGTCCTTGTTCTCTCTGAGTATTATCTCGTTCATACCAAGGATCGAATTGATAGGTGTACGTATCTCATGTGACATACTTGCCAGGAATCTGGTCTTGGCATCGGACAGATCGATCGCACGCTGCTTTTCAATATTGCTCTTTCTTAAGTCTTCTACCTGCTGGATCACAATAAATACAAGAATTAAAGCAAGTCCCAAAAGCATGGGTATATCATCATTGTTCGGCTTGATGGTTGCAATAGATATAAGCTCGATGATACCGCATACAAGGAAAAGCGAAAAACCTATGGCAGTATATTTATATTGCTTGATATATCCGTTTTTAATATCTATAAACAGGATAATAACCGTAATGACGATCAATATCGCAAGTATGATATCAATGTACAGCAATGCATCTATAAACGGAAGTATACCTGTAAAATTAAGTACAGTCCAGAATATTGCATTTATCACGCACAGGAACAGCATGACCGACATGATCTTCCTAAACCGGCCCTGTTGTATGGAGTTAAGATATATGCAAAATCCGAATGGCAGCATCAGACAGAACATATAGTTGGCAACACCGTCAACATGATAATGCCCGAACACAAAAGGATACAGATATGAATTGGTTACCAGCCATGCAGCAACGATCAGTATACCTAAGGCACCAAAAAGCATTTTGATCTTCTGACGATAAAAGAGCATCATTCCGAGAGATACGATCACAACAGTGATCGCAAATGCCAATAATACAAGCGACAGGCAGAATGATAATCCGTATTCCTTAAACAGATACTTGTATATACCGCTCATCGTAGACACTACGGTTACCGGTACCACTTCAGGCCGGCTTGAATTGGTCAGTCTTACCATTTTTACGGTTGCTCCCGAATCCTCTTTTGTAAGAGGTACTGTCACATAAAACTTCTTTACATGACCTCCCGGAAGCATAAAATTATTCTTATTATCTTCACTGTATCTCAATTGTCCGTTTATATAGAGATCCAGTTCAATATTGGCTCCGAAGCATATCACTTCGTTTTCGCTTATATTATCCGGCAGTCTGGATTCAATAGAAAATGAACCGTTGTACTTTTTGTTGTCTCTGAATGAACGTCCGGTTTCAAAAGTATTGCCTTCTGCATCGGTAACATTCCAGTGTTCAATATATGTCAGCTTGTCATTCACGATAAAGCTATCCTTATCCAGGCAGCTGTAAGTGATGATAAATGCGACAGTTATGAGCAGGAAAGCAAAGAAAAATACTTTGCCCAGGAATAATAACCGTTCATAGATTGATTTTTCTTCTTTTTTCTCTTCTGATACCTTCATAAAACTCCTCACAAAATACTGTTGATTACACCGGCTTTTTTCCTGTATTCTTTAATAAGCTCAGGATTTTTTTCTTTTACAAGCACGGTATTTTTATCTTTTGATGCCATCTCCAGTGCATAGGCTTTTTCAAATACACTCTTATCACCCACTGTTTTTGCTACGCTTTTTAATGCATGCACTTTGATGGTATAAAGATCAAGATCGTTAATATAAGTTGTTTCCAACTCCTTTATCCTGTCTTCTGATGAACTTGCATAATCCTTAAGTATCTCTTTATAGAAATCCATATCATCCGCACAGAAATTGAGTCCGTCGGATATATTGATCCCGTTTTCAAGAAGTACTGATGTAAATTCATCTTCGGATATTTCCTTTTTATCCTCCTTTTCTTCGGAAGGCAGGAATTCGAGTACTTCCCGGCGTTCCTCATGTCTGCGGTCATCCTGTCTTCTTTCTTCAGGTTTGCCGTTTACAAAAGGTCTCGGACGGCTTGCATTTTCTTCATCTCTTTTTGCTTCAGCTTTTGCTATCTCATCCTTGGTAAGATATGATATATCTTCAGGTCTTATATATTTTACAAGTGTTTTCTCCAAGGTCTTTATCTCGACAGGCTTTGACAGATAATCATTAAAGCCTGCAGCAAGATACATATCCTTTGCACCCACAACGGCATTTGCCGTAAGTGCGATAACTACCGTATCCGGTCCTAAGAGATATTTTTCCTTTGCCTCATTTAACGTTTCGATACCGTCCATCTTAGGCATCATATGATCAAGGAATACGATATCATATGTCTCATTTTTAAGCATAACCAGGGCTTTTTCTCCTGATATGGCCATATCGGGACGTATACCGGATAGCTTGAGCAGGTTCTTCATTACCTTCAGGTTCATCTCATTATCGTCAACTACCAAGACCTTTGCATTAGGTGCATATAAGAATTCTTCCTTGGTATTGCTTTCCTTATGCTCTACAGTGCTTTCTTTTATATCACCTAAAGGCTTGGAATCCGTGATCATCTGGTCTACTACAAATGAGAATTCCGATCCTCTGCCGTATTCGCTGTCCACCTTTAGTTCAGAACCCATCATGTCAAGCAGCCTGGTGACAATGGACATACCGAGTCCTGTACCTTCCACAGCTCTGTTCCTTGTTTCCTCGAGTCTTGTAAAGGATTCAAACATTTTACCGAGATCTTCCTGCTTTATGCCGATACCGGTATCCTTTACCTTTACGCTTAAGCCAAACATGTTATTTTCTTTGACATTGCCGGAAATATACAGATCTATCCTTCCTTTATTTGTATATTTTACGGCATTGGTCAAAAGATTTATGACTACCTGAGCTACTCGTACATCATCACCATACAGACCGGACGGTATATTTTCACCGATATGTGTCTCAAATATAAGGCCCTTATCCTCGGCACGCTGTGCTACCGAATTCATCAATGTCTCTATCAGCTCAGCCGTACTGTACTTGACAGGTATGATCTCCATCTTTCCTTCCTCAATCTTTGAAAAGTCAAGAATGGAATTGATAAGTGTCAGCAGATTTCGGCCGGATGTCTGTATATTTGATGCATATTCCTTTATGGAATCATCATCCGATTCTCTTAGGATCATCTCGTTCATACCGAGTACTGCGTTGATAGGAGTCCTGATCTCATGCGACATCTGAGCAAGAAATCTGGACTTTGCTTTTCCTGCCGATACCGCTTCGTCAGCTGCTTCAACAAGTCTCTTATTAGCTTCTTCCTGCCAATTGATAAACCTGTTGATCATATGTATAACCGCACTGATGCTTAGTATCAGCATAAATATGAATATTACGGCCATTATAAGTACATTGCCGTATATATACCACCATCTTTGTACTACTATTACGGTAAAGCCCGACATCTCACTCTTTTCGGAGTAGCATGAAACAAAGCTGTTATCATAGTCACTCATAAAGAACGAGCTGCCGTCATGGTATACGGATGCGTATATCGTATCTTCTACATTTACGCAGTTTTCCTCACTCATCTGGAATTCCAGATTGGGATGGTTTATGATATTTCCGTCAGAGTCAACAAGGAAAGCATATCCTTCATTACCATAGCTGTCATCAAGGACATCTACCAGCTTATCTACATAACAGTCTATCGCAAATATACCCAAAAACTCTCCTTCTTTTGAGTATACGACTCTCGAGAAAGTTATACAATAAAGTCCGGTCTGGGCATCATAGTAAGGGACCGAGATACTGTATCCGTTACCTGAACGCTCGGTATCGATATACCACTGACGCTGTTCAACCCTGTAATCAGGCTCGGGCACCCACCCGTTATTCATGGTAATGGGATGTTCCTTATACGGATTAGCCATATAGCAGGCAGACATTTCCGAATAATTCTGTCCTATATCGTTCAGCCATTTTACAGCTGCGTCATAATCATCCATTACAGACGGATTAGCGGCTATAACGTCGGTAAACATACGGAGTATACTCTGTTTCTGCACCATCCATTGTGCTAGCTCGCTGTTATATTTATCAGCCTCCTTGCCGATACGTGTTGCACCCCATCTTGTAGTTGTTATGATGCAAAGTATAAGGCTTGCAAGCAAAGTACTTGCAAGTATACCGACTATACCGTTCCTTATAAATTTGCTTGATAATCCGAATTTCTTTTCTTTGGCCTGTTCGTTTTGTGATGCTTCCTCAGCTTCATTTTTAAGTAAGCTCGAATAAGCCAGCAGGTTATCCATCATTTCTTTAAGATGTATACCCGATTCCCTGATATCCCTTAAGTTGCTCGCCGGATCAGGGTCCTCGTCCCTCAGCATCATTTCGCTGTTCTTTATGATGTTGTTTACAGGACTTACGAAGTCTTCAGACAGACCGGCTATAAAGTTCTCTGTAGTGGACAGAGTGTTTTCGGCCTTTTCCTGATTATTGATACTTACCAGATAAAATACGATGATTACGGCTACCATAAGGAAATCGATAGCACCGAGCATGATCATCTGTCTGTATATATCCGCATAAAATGTATCCGAGTCAACGATCAGGATCATCTGCCAGCCGTTACTGGTCTCGTTGTTGAAGATGATCCTCTCTTTATTGTTTATAGAAGTGGAAAAGCTTCCATGTTCTTTTGATGCTTTTACTCTGTCAAATATGTCAGCGAACTCAGGCAATACATCCTTTATAAGCTCACCCTGAAGAGATGTATCGTCACTTCCTATGATAACTCCTTCTTTTGTAACGATAAGTGCAGTCTGGTCTTCATATTCGCTCATCATTCCAACGGTATCCTGTACCTTGGAGAAGGAATAATCCATCGCTACTACTACATCGCCGTCCGAAAGCATACTTGACAAAGTAAAACAGAGATCCTTTGTTGCAGCATCAATATACGGCTCCGAAATATAAATATTACCGCCTGCCTGCTTTGCACCTGTATACCATACACGTTCTATGGCGTGGTATTCTTCCGGCATATCAAAATCAGGAATGATGGTCCAGTCCTTAGAAGCGGCATATACGTTAAAGCAGTTGCCGCCCGTAAGGTCATTATTATATTTCTTCTGCTCTCTTATATATTTCTCTATCTCATCAAGATCTGCCGTATCTATAAGCTGTTCCATACCCATTGAAAACCTAAGCAGGTTGCCTTCCGCATCGGATATGGTCTCCTGAAGCTTTCCTTTGATATTATCAAGCTGTATAGTACCTATCTTACCTGTCTGGTCGGTACCGGCATGATATATAAGATTGATATTTATTGTGATGACTGCGGCAAATATCATTGCAATGACAATGATGAATTTTTTGTTTATCCTGCTTACTTTCTTCTCGCGTTCATCCACACCTTTATCTTCAAGCAGCAGCAAAAATCCCAAAAATGCTATCGACTCAAAGAACAGCTCAACAGGTATGGCCCAGATCGCCTGGATAACTATACCGAGTATCGCGATAGATATCAGTATCAGCGTTGCAGAGCGGTCCATTTTGGAAAGTCTCTTTTTATAAACGAAGAAGAAAATGACTCCCAGAATAATATATATCGTACCTATGGCATACTGTATCCAGAAAAGGCTTCCCCTGTTATATGTCATATTTTCATCTATAAAGAAAATATATTTTGTCAAGGGGTTGCTTAATACCAGCAATTCTACAAATGTCAGCGGGGCCAGAATGGCAAAGTAAAACCTGTGATTTTTCTCTCTCCCGACGCCGGTCATATTCAGTATATATACCGTAAACAGCATAGAAAGAGTATTATGGAACAGGAAATATATCTCATTTATCAGATTCAGGATAAACGGATGCTGTACATTAAAATAATTCTCGATGATAACCTCGGTTACAGATGTGACCGAAGAAATCATAAGCGTGATCAGAAGGACCAGATATACATAATGCTGGTCCTTGAGCTTTTTAACCCATTTCAGGTTTTCGGGTATATAAAGCTTCCTGCTTCTCTTCAAGCAATCCGTCATACAGAACAGGGATATAAACAGAGCAGAAATTTCAAGAATTATTTCATTCATAAATTTACCTGTCAGGTTTCTCTCTCATGTTATAATCGTTATCTTCGTTCATCATACTGAGCATGATATCTGCGAAACGCGGGTCAAACTGATGACCTTTGCATTTTTCAAGCTCGGCTTTTACGGTATCCTGTGACATGAATTTACGGTAACTTCTGTTGCTTGTCATCGCATCATATGCATCAGCCACCGTTATGATCCTGACTTCTTCGGGTATATTATCACCTTTCAGTCCGTCGGGATATCCGCCGCCGTCATATCTTTCATGATGCCAGCGTGCCGCAGAATAAAGTTCAGGCATTTCTTTGATATTACTTAATATCTGTGCTCCTATCACGGGATGCTTTTTGATCAGATCGAACTCTTCTTCGTTAAGCCTGTCGGGCTTATTGATCACGGCATCTGGAACACCTATTTTTCCTACATCATGAAGCAATGCCATCATGTATATATTGCTAAGCTGTGCCGTCGAATATCCGGCACGTCTTGCTATCTCTCTTGAATACTCAGCCACACGTCCGGAATGACCGTTTGTGTAACTGTCTTTTGCATCTATGGATTTGGCAAGTGACTCAACTACATGGAGGAACAGGTTTTCATTCTCCTTTGTTTTCTTGGCTACTTCATAATATAGTGTTCTTTGGAGTCTTATGAGCTCAACTATATGCTTAACACGGAGCACCAGTACTTCCGGAACAAAAGGCTTTCTGATAAAGTCCATGGCACCGAGGCTTAATCCGCGGGCTTCAAAGGATTCATCATCGTTTGCGGTAAGGAAGATAACAGGTATATCTGCCGCATCGTAACTGATCGTCCTGAGTCTTGATAATGTCTCAAAGCCGTCCATCTCTTCCATCTTTACATCCAGCAATATCAGATCTGGCTTGTTATTATTCTTTATGAATTCCAAAAGCTCCTTACCTGAATTAAGGAGTGATGCCTTCATGTTGTTTTTGGTGAGTATCCTCTCTGCTATCTTAAGATTAAGAGGATCATCGTCAACAACTGCTATCCAGAGTACATCTCTCTCATTTATGCCGCGGTTTGCGGATTCTATGCCTTCTATCTCATATTCGATATTAACTATATCGCCTTTATGCTGTTTCCATTTTTCAATGATATTGGTGATAACCTGGGAAATCGCAAATTCTTTGATGTCAGTAAGAAAAACGAATATCTTGTTCTTCCTGTAACGCATGAGAAGATCGCTTTTTCTCAAATGATCTCTTACATGCTCAAAAAACTTATCACATACCGCATAAAAAGCATTATCCTCTTCACCGTTCGGAGTAACTGTAAAAAGAAGCTTACAAGCATTTTTATTATATCGTTTCAGGTATCTCATGATGAAGCGGTATACGCTGATGAATGCTTCCTTATCAAGAGAAAGTGCCGAATCCGGGATATTTCTCTCTGCCAGTATCATGGACAGTTCTTTAAGTCCTATCGTACCGGAGCTCTCTGCATCATCAGCCTGTGCTTCACGGTATATGGAATACCCGTGCTTATCGTTCTGCTTTACATTATATAAAGCCTTGTCAGCCAAAGAAAGAGCATCAAGATAGTCGATCTCGGGTCCTGACACATATATGGCACCTATCGATACACCGAGCGGTATCTCACAGTCATCTCCCATAAGTTCTTTGGTCTTTTCGAATATGGCATCATTTAATCCGATCGTAAAATCCCTTATATCATCTTCTTCCGTATAATCGGGACAATATGCCACGAATTCATCTCCGCCAAACCTGCCTATCGTACTGTTTAAAGGAAGGCGGGTTTTGCACAGTTCCGCAAAAGATATAAGTATCTTGTCACCCATTTCATGACCGTATATATCATTTACAAGCTTGAAAGAATCAAGGTCTATCATGAGTAAATATCCGGGGATCTTACCGCATTCAGCCCTCAGCTTGTCATTTACACCGGCTTTATTTAAGAATCCGGTGAGCTGATCGTGGGATGCTTCATCCTTAAAATAGTGCAGTTTTTCCTGCTTCTCTAAGATATTGTTGATCCTTTTTATAAGTATCTCCGGATCAAACGGCTTCCTGATATAATCGGATACACCGACTTCAAAGCCACGGCTCTCTGTAGATGTTTCTTCATCCGCGGTAAGAAATACTACGGGTATTTCATCCCTGCCTGTCTCTTTTTCAAAGGATCTGAGTCTTTTAAAGGTTTCAAACCCGTCCATCTCAGGCATTCTGATATCCAAAAGTATAAGGTCCGGTTTATTTTCCTTTACAAACTCGAGTAAAGCTTCGCCCGATCTGAGCGCAGTTACTCTCTTGTTGTTCTTACTCAAAATATGTCCTGCAACCTTCAGGTTTGTCATATCATCATCTACAACTACGATCCAATTCGCCATATATACTCCTTTATGTGACATTTGGGATAGGTATTTTATATTTCTTCAAATAGTACTGCTTCTTCCCGAAATAAACCCAGAGGACCATGCCCATTGCAGGTTGTATCCGCCGCACATACCGTCTACATCAAGCACTTCGCCGGCCAGATACATCCCGGGGATATTTTTACATTCCATTGTTTCTTCATTTATCTCATTCAGATCCACTCCTCCCTGAGTGGTCTGAGCATTTTCAAATCCTGTATCCCCGGTAATGCTCACCGTAAAATTCTTTAATAGTTTTGCCAGTTTACCAAAAACTGCTTTTCTTTTAACCTTATCAAACCGGTCAGCGTGTTCTTCCGTGTCCATACCGGATTCTTTTATCAGTATTTTAAGCAGCTTATCATTTACTACTGCAGAAAGCGCCGTACTTATCGGTCCTCCGTTTGCAGTTGCCGTTAAGGCAAGTATACCTTCAAGCTGCAACTCATCCATTTCAGGAAACAAGTCTAGTATAAGACCGCATTTATTATTCTTATCCATCTCATTTACGGCAAATCTGCTTAAGTTCATTACAGGGATACCGCTGATACCGTTCTTTGAAAAGATTATCTCTCCCTCTTCGGAATATATTATATTCTTTATGTTTTTCGAATACAGGGAGCATTTACATTTAAGCCTTACACCGTCTATATTTTTTAGATATCTGTAATCAGTTTTCAAGCCACACAGTGCAGGTCTTGGATTTATAATTTTTAGCCCAAGTTTTTTCAGTATGCAGAATATCGACCCGTCAGTACCGAATACCGGTGCCGCACATCCGCCTGCGGCTATGATAATTTTTTTTGCCGTGTATTTTGTCCGGTCAGCACATGTAACGGTATATTTATCATTTGACTTGCTTATGTCCGTCACATATTTTTCAGTAAGGATGACGGCTCCCTTGTTAACAACTGCATTTTTCAGAACATCCCTGATGCTTTTGGCCTGTTCACCGTACGGATAAAAATACCCGTTTCTTTCTCTTGGTAAGACTCCCAGACATTGGAACATCTTTATGATATGCTCATTATCATAGCTCTTAATGATCCTGAACGCTATATCCGGTTCAGAGCTTCTGTAACACTCCTTATTTTGGACGCTATTCGTATAATTACATTTCCCATTGCCGGTAGCTGTTATCTTTTTACCGACAACATCTTTTCTTTCGAGCAGCAGTATGCGTTGTGAATCTGCTGAACCTTTATTCCATATGCATGACGAATAAGCTGCCATAAGTCCCGCAGCTCCCGCTCCTATGATTATCTTATCATATGTTTCGTTCATGCATTTATCCCTTTTACAAATAGAAAACCCTTTATCATCTGAGTAATCTCAGTTTCTTTAACAAGCTGACGATCGTTCTGCCCTTAGGCATTGTTTTAAGCTCTTCTTCGGTGACCGTCTTAGTCAGTATGATGAGTACAGCATATATCATGATCGCCGCGAATATTGTAGGTACCAAAGCTACAAGTCTTGAATGAGTATAGCCGAACAAAAGCTCATACATAAGGCTTGCAAGAGCACCCATTGCTGCTGCGCAAATTGCAGGCAGGATAAAGGTACGTTTTATCTCCTGCTTGTAATTAAGCGTCTTTCCTATAGAGTACCAGTTCATGGCACATACAAGCAATCCGTACAGCATATTGCAGATTACCATGATATAAGTGCCGGCTTCACGCGGGAAGATATTAAGTCCCAAATATACTGCAACAATATGTATGACCAAAGCTACTGCCGAATGTATGACCGGCTTTCTCATCAGGTTTATACCCTGAAGTACGCCGTTGGTAAGTGTTGAAAGTGCAAAGAATACGACAGCCATACACCCGAGTGACAAAAGCCTGGGTCCGAGATTGTCCGTAACATCCCCCAATAAAAGCACCAGTATCGGTTCGGATAAGAATCCGAGCCCTGCAGCAGCCGGGAATGCTATGAGCATGTTGAACTTAACTGCCGATGCGATCTGCTTCTTTATGCCTTCCGTGTCATGTACGGCATGGCTTGCGGAAAGTGCTGGAACTATAGTCACTCCGAAAGCAGATGCTATAGCCACTGGCACATTGTACATCCATTTATATCTGTTCGAATATGCTTCCCAGAATATCGCTCTCTCCGATTCGGTATATCCCTGTTTGCTCATCATATTCGAGAACATATAAGAATCAATGGTTCCGCTCACCTGATATATGGTCTGGCTGAATATGATCGGCATCATGGTAAATATCAAAGCTTTTAATATAACCTTTGCTTCATCCTTATTCCCGATATTGTCGACCAGCTCTGACTTATCTACCTTCTTTTTATACCAAAAGAGTAATATTACAAGGAATATCAGCGCTGCAAAAGCACCTGCAAGTGTACCTGCAGTACCTCCCGCTGCACCGTATGCAGCTGACTCGTTCAGATCCTTAAATGCATTTATCAAGTAAGCGGCTGCAACTACGCTCACCACAGCATTTACTATCTGCTCTATGATCTGACTGACCGCAGTGGGCACCATGGTACGTTTGCCCTGGAAAAACCCACGTATTACACCCATTATAGAGAAAACAAATATTGTGGGGCAGAGTACTCTAAGCGGTATCATGCAGTTAGGATACTTATATGCCACAGCTATCTGAGGTGCAAATATAAATACCAAAAGAGATACCGTAAGTCCTATGCTTGATGATAATATAAGCGCGAATCTGAAATATCTCGTAGAGTTAACGTACTCTCCTTTACCTTCCTTATCCGCTATAAGCTTCGATACCGCTACAGGGACACTGTAACATGATATAAGCAGGGCTATATTATATATCTCATATGCAGTATTATAATATCCCATCCCCTCTTTTCCAACCGTTCGTGTAAGAGGGATACGGTACAAAAGTCCGATAAACCGGGTGATCAGTCCGGCTGCCGCAAGGATACCTCCCTGCACCATAAAACCGGATTTTTTCTTTTTATCCATTTTATGACTTTCTTTCTGTCTTTTTTATCAAGATCCTTCGCTTCGCTCAGGATGACATTAATAAGATTGTCATTCATTGTGCTTGCTTTTGCTGACAAAGTAAACTTGGATATCTACAGGGCGAAATCGGCTGCCTGTGAAGGTTAAAACGCACTTTTTGTGTCTCTTACCATCGGGCAACTCTATCAACCTAATATAATCCCTAACTGCATCGGTAAGCACCTGCAATTTATATTTCTGGAGGGGTGTATTGTGCTTAAACTCTGCCATATCTTCAACGATATTTGTTGTATTGGTGTGCCCTGCCCCTGTACATAATAGGCACCTCTGGGCTATCAATTACTTGTATAAGGTATCGGTGATTGGTTTGGGTGCTGCTCTTCTTTGTTGGCATAAACCCTGCTGCAATCATAGCGGCTTTGAATTGGTCGTTAGTAATATACTCACCCAACAGCAACTCAAAGAGGGCTTTGAGGCCATAAGAAGAAAATCTGTACCTGCTCTTGGCCGGTAGGCAATAGTGCTGAATTAGAATAACTAACTTGTCCATACCCCTAAAATATACCTTGCTCAACCTCTCTTGTGGCACGTTGTATCATTGCGTCCGTAATTTCGCCTTGCCGATAAAGGCCGCTGTCCTCTTTCCATTCCTGCATTGTCCTGCCCTCTGCAACAAACATCCGCACCGCTTGCTCAATGCTTATTCCTGGGGTGTCTGGCTGCTGCTCTTGAGGGGGCTGCTGTGATTGCCACCAGCGAAGGAACTTGGTGCATTGTTTTAGAATATCTTGCACATCAAATTCCCGGAAAGTATCTTTGTACCTTGTGGGATATTGGCCGAAATACAACACAAGGCTGTAAGGTGTGATCTGGCTGCCGTATTGGCTCAAAAAAAGGTCTGCCGCCATGCCGACACTCTTCTCGTTAAGTTCTTTTTGTGGTGACAAAAGATATAAGCCGACAAACTGCTGTTTTACTAGTTCTCCGATGGTATTCTGGCCGTAATGCTGTGCCAACACCGCCAAAGTAACCCTTGGGGCGCTGAGGCACTTGTCTTGCTGCCGCAAGAATGTGCCCCAATTCGTAGGACTGAACACCTGTAGAATATCTACACCTGTCGGGAATTTCTGGCGAAAAATATCTAAATCAGAAGATTTGTTCTGGGGTAATATCTCCATTGTCATTAAAATTAAAATTATCATTATAATTA
>ODAI012075376.1_pt1 | contig 15343 bp, 13 predicted proteins | sample 1539321 | NCBI WGS metagenome assembly ODAI01 (sample SAMN02144231, study PRJEB22623) | gut metagenome | biome: sheep rumen | host: Ovis aries | place: New Zealand
GGCCGAGCTGTTTGTGCAAGTCTACAGCCTCAAGGTGTTCGATGCCTACCGACCCACCACGGCGGTCCAGCCCTTTGTGCTTTGGGGTATCGAGGACGCCGACCAGCGCATGAAGCCCTACTTCTACCCCGATATCGAGAAGACCGACACCTTCAAACTGGGCTACATCGCGTCGCGCTCCAGCCACAGTCGTGGTTCGACCGTCGACCTCACGCTGCTCAACATGTCCACCGGCCGTGAGGTGGACATGGGCAGCCCCTTCGACCTATTTGGCGAGGTGTCGCATCCCGACTACACCAACATCACCACCGAGCAGTATGAAGCACGCATGCTGCTCCGCAACGCCATGATCCGCGGTGGCTTTGAGCCTTACGAGTGCGAGTGGTGGCACTTCACTCTGGCAGACGAGCCCTACCCCGAGACCTACTTCTCCTTCCCGGTGGCCGTCGACAGCGTGCGCGCATAGCGGCAAGAGGCACAAAGAGTGCAAGGGCGAGCGAGAGGGACATCAAAGACCCTCTATTCCAGTGCTGCATACGTCCGCTCATGGCGTGCTCCTTATTCTGGTGAAGGTCCCACGCGACGGCCCTGGCTTTAAGCCGCTTCGGCCAGATACTCGTCCTCGGGAAGATCGGTCTTCTTTACGTCAGGCCCGTAGATGGTCGACCAGTCGTCGTGCATCGAGATGCCAACCCAACCCTCTTTGGCCACCTCATCACGCATTGTCGCGGCCTTCTCGTCGTTGCCATACTCGCGCTCGGTGTCATCGGCAATCACGAGGAAGCCCAGGCCTTCGTGGTCGGGATTTGCCGTGGCATAGTTGAGCATGGCGAAGTCACCGCTGCTGTTGCCAAAGGAGAGCACGGGGCGGCGGCCAATCTCGTTGACGATGGCAATAACCTTGTTGGTCTTGCCCGTCTCGCTCACGTGCGGTGCCACAATGACCAGCTCGTCGTCCTGCGTAAAGGTGTAGTCGAGACCGTCCTCACCGTCCTGCCCGGTGGCCTCAGTCACCAGGTCGGTGCCCACCACATGGGTGGGGTCAAAGCCCGCATACTCAACCGCCAGCGCACGTGACACGTAGCGCTCGCAAGCGGTAACCACATACACGTCGAAGTCGTTGGCGCGAAGGTACTCGATAACCTCAAGCATGGGCACATAGAACGAGCGCGCGTAGGTCATGTTGTCAAAGCCCGCCACCTCGGTGCTCTCGGCAAAGCGCAGCACATCAGCCATGAGCTCTTCGGGCGTGCGGCCCTCGTAGCACTGCGCCAAGACCGTGTTGAGGTTGACGTCCTCGGGCACGGTACCAGCGCGCACCTCGTCCATCACTGACTCCACGGCGGCGCGCAGCTCTTCAGGCGCCTCGTAGGTAGGATCTTCCAGCACGTGCCAGCAGATGAAGGCCATGTCGATGTAGACAGGAGCCTTCTCGCAGATGAAGGTACCGTCCATGTCAAAGGTAGCCACACGCTCCTCGGGCGGGAGATAGCTCTCACTCTCCGGGTCACAGACGCCCTCAACAAAGGACGTGAGCTTGACGTACGCCTCGCTCTTTTGGTCCCATGACGCGAGGATGGTACGGGTGTCTTCGGGACGGGCGGCCTCTTCTGACACCTCAGACTCAAGCGCGGCGCCCTCTCCCTCTGCGGGCGCACGATTCTCCGTCTTCCGTCCTAGGCCTGCCAGGAAGAATACGCTCGTGCAGATCACACCCAAAAGGAGTGCGCACAGCGCCCAGAGAAGCTTCGATCCCAGGGCGGATTTACTCGTTTCGACCTTCGTCTTCATGGTCAGTCCTGCCTCCTATTATGTTACCGCGCGCACCTATCATACACCGCCGCCCACCCGTGCACTCCACCTGCCACAAGGGCGTCCCTTCTGACGGCGCTCGCACGTTTTTGAGACGCAAAGACCTTCCTCGCGTATAAGGTGTTAGTATCAGCGCACACGGGTCGCAAGAAGCAACGCCTGTGAGACGGGCCTTACAAGCTGCGAGCTTGCACACGGAAGGCCGCAAACGAGAGGAAGCAGCATGAACTTTAACGATCTGACCCCCGAGCAGCAGGAGAAGGCGCGCGCATGCAAGACCGCTGAGGACATCCTTGCACTCGCCAAGTCTGAGGGCTACGAGCTCTCCGACGAGGAGCTCGAGAGCGTTTCGGGCGGCATCAACTGGGGAGACTTCATCGACGCCTACTCCAACTGTTCGATGTTTGGCTAAGAAGACCTCCCACGCAACGGCATATCATACAAGCACACAGGAGAGGTGCCATGGACTTCAAGAACCTCAGTCAAGAGCAGCGCGCGGCCATTCGTGACTGCAAGACAGACGACGACCTGCTCGACCTTATCAAGAGCGGCGTCATCGAGCTCGAAGACTGGCAGCTCGAGCGCGTAGTAGGTGGCGTCGGCGTTGTGTTCAACCCGCGCGACCTGTTTGGCATCGACCAGCCATAGCACCCGGCTCCAAGAACTGGGGAGGTCGTCGTGAAGTTCAAGTATGTGCGCATTCAGGGACGCGAGCGTGCCACCAATACGGGCGAGGGCGCTGGCATTTTCAGCATGTGCTGGAAGCTCATCCAACAGGATATGATGGACGAAGAAGACGAGGCGCTCTTCAAGGAGATTGACTCGTGGTTTGCCGAGGTGCTGCCCTTCCCCGAACCCTGTATGAAGGGCGAGCGCGTGGTCTGCTTCTTCAAGTGCGAGAACTCCGAAGAGATGATGCGCATGATCACCCCCGCCATGTGGCTGCTCGAGCGCTACCATCACCCATTCTACGTCATCTACACCAACGATCCTGGCGAAATCATCTACGAGGACCACTACCAAGTGGTGGTCCCGGTACCCGACGAGGCGGAATCGGTGGAGTTTCACCACCAGTGGACTGAGCCCGACGGCACCATCCACCAGGGGTAGCCCACAAGCGGACCAGGGAGCACGACGATGGCACATACAATCAAGCGCGAAGGCGACACCCTCGCCGTCTGCATTCAGGGGCACCTCGATATCAAGACCGCTCCCGAGCTGGAAAGGCAGCTCTTGCCGCAGATGGACGGTATACGTTCGCTGACGATTGACCTCGCGCAGGTTGACTACGTGTCGAGCATGGGCCTCAGGCTGCTGCTGGCCCTGCAGAAGCGCATGGCCAAACAGGGCACGATGCTCGTCTTGCACCCGCAAGATGAGGTCATGAAGCTCTTCGAGGAGTCGGGGTTCGATCAGATTCTCACCCTGGCCCCCTAGCTTCCGACCTCGGGCATCCACGGGGCACGCCAGCGGGCCCACTCACAACCAGTCGTTATGAAAGCGACCTGCTCGCACGCGCGGGCAGGTCGCTTTGCGTCTCTCGTGGCAGAAATGCACCTCTTACAGGCGGTCAACCCCGCCCTTGCATCGTTACCAGCACTTGCGGAACGCCACCACGTTGGCATCACCGTCACGCAGGTAGCTCACGTCGTCGGTGAGACGCTTGACCATGAAGATGCCAAGGCCGCCAATACTGGCTTCGGCAGCCGACGTGGGAGCTTGTGGATCTGTGTGCGCAAGCGGGTCGAAGGGCACGCCCCAATCGGTGAGGCTCACGGTGAGCGAGTGGGGATTTGCGCGGTATACGTACTCGACCAGCACGTCGCCCGGCGCCTCGGCATCCTCGTAGGCGTAACTGCACACATTGACAAAGAGCTCCTCGAGCGCAATGTCTATCTGGTGCTGAACGCTGATGGGACAGTGGCGGCTGGCAAGCTCGGAATGCAGCAGGGCGTAGGCATCATCCAGATGATCGAGCGTCGCGGGCACCGTGACCGACCCCGACGCCTCGGGAGGAGTGCCGAACTCCAGCGCCAGCATCGTGATGTCGTCTGATTGCTCGGCCCCCTCAGCCCAACGCGAGAGATCGGCACTCAGGGCATCCACAAGGGAGCGCGGATGATGGCCTGCATGAGAGGCAAGGAAGGCCTCGAGTCGCTCCTCCCCATACTGCTCATCGGCGGCAGAGAAGGCCTCGTTCACGCCATCGGTATACAGGAAGAGCTGATCTCCCGCCTCGAGCACCAGCGTCGACGTGCGGTATTTTGCCGTGTCGAAGGCACCCATGAACAGGCCGCCCTTCTGGCGCAGCCACTCCCACTGGCCCTTGTGCCGCAAAAGCGGTGGGTTATGGCCGGCGTTGACATAGGTGAGCGCGCCCGTCTGGTAATCGAGCAGCGCCGCCCACACCGTCACAAACATGCCGGCATCGTTGCCCTGACAGAGGCGCCAGTTGGCCGTCTGGAGGGCGTCGCCAAGATCCATGCCCGCCGAGACGTTGTTGGCAATCTGGGTCTTGGCGGCCATCATAAAGAGCGAGGCGGGGATGCCCTTACCCGAAACGTCGGCAATCAGGAAGCACAGGCTGTGCTCCCCCACGAGGAAGAAGTCGTAGAAGTCGCCACCCACCTCACGCGCCGCATCCATGCTGGCATACAGGTCAAAGGCCGCAATCTCGGGAAAAGGCGGAAAGGTCCGGGGCAGCGCACCTTCCTGAATGGCGCGCGCCGTGGCAAGATCACGGTCGATACGGGCCGCCTCGGCAGCGATGGCATCCTTGAGCGAATCAACCGTCGCATTGATGCCGTCGGACAGCGCGTCAAATTCCTGGCTGTCGCGCACCTCTACTTTCTGGCTCAGATCGCCTGCCGTGATGAGCGCCAGCGTATCGTTGGCCAGCTCGACATCGGCCACCACAGAGCGACGTACGAGTAGGTAGGCACCACCAAAGAGCGCCGCCAGCACCAGCTCTTCCATGAAGGCGGCCAGAAGCACGGCAATCTGGCTCGCAAGCTCAGCCTCCGAAGTCGGCAGAAGCGCCACAAGACGCAGTCCGCGGACCTCATCGAAGACAACTTGGTACTCATCGATGGAGAGGGTGGCCTTTCCGAGCTGGCCTTCGGGAAGCGTTTTGATTGCATCCCAGAGCGCGCCACCATCTTCTTCAGTCAACCCCGCGTTCTCGCGGGTAGCCAGAAGCTCGCCATCCTCCGAGAAGATGGCCACCATTCCGTTGTAGCCCACGTGCTGGCCACTCGCCACCAGCGTGGCCCGCTCACGCAGGTCGCTGGTATAATGCGTCGCCTGGCGCAGCGCCACGGCGGCATCGGAGGCCGCGAGCGAAAGGGTGTTTCGCGCCTGAGACCGGGCAATTGATTCCTGCAGGGAAGCCGTAAACGAGACGGTAATCACCAGACAAGAAACCACGATGGTCAGCAGGCCATTTTGAATCTTGCGGGTAATGGACGGCTTCTCTCTTGCCAGAGCAAGGTCTTCACCCATCGCGTGGGCATAGGCCAGCGAGGCAAGCACCACGGCAAGGGCAACGCACGAGATCATCGGAATCGAGCAGGCGCGCACGACGCGAAAGGCGCGCACGGGCTCCGCACCATTGGTAAGAAAGATAAGCAGCAGGTGCAGGACCTCGGCCGTCACTCCTACCACGGCAGCCTGTCGCAGCAGGGGACGCTTGCCCTCAAAGAGGTACTTGCGCACCAGGGCGGCGTAGAATCCCGAGGATGCCGTGGCAACGCTGCACGCCACGCGCGTGAACATGCCGCGCCCCCACGAAGCCGCAAACCAGCGCTCCACTCCACCGATGAGGCCGGCAATGATGCCCGCTGGTCCGCCAAAAAGAAGCCCCGCCGCCACCGGTGCGGCATCGCGTACATTCATTGTGGCATCAAGCGTATGAATGCCAAACTCCGTGCCCAGGACGGCAACCAAACCAAACACGATGCCATACAGCGCTTGGCAAGCCCCATAGCTCATGTGGTCAAAAGCGCCACGTCGCCCAAGCAGACACAGAATGGCGGTCACGGCCGCGGGAAGTATCGTGGCAACCGCAAATTGCAACACGATAGCGAACGATACCTGCATCCCTTGAATCCCTTCCCCCCAATGACGGCGCCGAGAACCAGTGAGGCCCTCGGCGCAAAGACGCAATTTCTACTCGCCGTCCGACAGGATGCTCGGATCGACACCCTGGTCTTCGAGCGTCTCGGCAAGGGATTCGTCCTGCCCAGACACGAATTCCGACGACGCAGCAAAGACCGTCATCCAGCCCGTTGCCTTGTTGCCACTCACCGAGACATCGTAGGTTCCGGGAGTCGCCTCTGTCTGGAACCAGATTCTGCCTTCGGCAACGTCGTCGTAGACCACCGTGCCATCGTCGTGGTTGGTGATGGTGAGATTGAAGCTGCCCTTATCGAGACAGGGGCTTATAACAATCACATCGCCATCGGCCACGGTAATGGCGCCCTCAGACGTGGCAACATTGTCTTTCCCAGCGTTTTCGGCCGTAACCCTCACGCCTGGGGCATCCTCGAGAGGCTCAATCGCCAGCGAATGCTTGCCGCACGCCACAAGCACGCCACAAAGAACGAGAGCGGCCAGCACCTTAACGAGCTTGTTGATCTTCATACCACATCACCTCTTGTTGCATCTCAGCCAAACAGGATCGCTTGAGCTTGTTACGGGTCCGCTTGAGAGAGCGAGACCCTCCCCTATGATACCAACGTTGGCCCATACCCCATAAGGGAGCGCCACGACGCTGGCGCCCCTCCCCCTTGAGGCTCCTACCAGCTCTTTTTGATTACCGTCACATTAGCATCATCGTCACGCAAATAGCTGACGTCGTCGCACATGCGCTTGACCATCATAATGCCCAGGCCACCGATGCGCGCATCATCCACCGTCGACGGCGCCGCAGGATCGGCGTGCTCAAGCGGATCGAAGGGCACGCCCCAATCGATGATGCTCAGCGTGAGAGAATGGGGGTTGGCGTTGTATACGTACTCCACCCGGCACTCCCCCACCTCGCCTGAACCTTCGTAGGCATAGCTGCAGACGTTCACAAAGAGCTCTTCAATCACAATATCGAGCTGATGCTGCACGGTAATGGGGCAGCGGCGTTGTGCGAGCTCGGCGTGCACAAGGTCGAGCACATCATCGAGCTTTTCGATCTCGGCCGGAACCGTAATGCCCCCCAATGCCTCGGGCGGAACGCCATACTCTAGCGTGAGCATCGTGATGTCGTCGGACTGCTCGGTACCTTCCGCCCATGCGTGCAGTTCGCTGCTGCAGGCATCAATCAGGGCATGCGGGTGGAGTTCGCCATGGGCATCAAGGAAGGCCTCGAGGCGCTCCTCTCCATACTGCTCGTTTTCGGCGTCAAAGGCCTCGCTCACGCCGTCGGTATACAAGAACAGCTTGTCGCCCGGAACGAGCGTAATGGTGGACGAACGGTAGCGCGCCGTGTCAAAGGCTCCCAGGAAGAGCCCGCCCTTCTGGCGCAGCCACTGCCAGGAGCCCTCGTGACGTAGAAGCGGCGGATTGTGGCCGGCATTCACATAGGTGAGCACGCCCGTCTCATAGTCAAGCAACGCTGCCCACACGGTCACAAACATGCCGGCGTCATTGCCCTGCGCAAGATGCCAGTTGGCGGTCTGGAGCGCCACGGCAAGGTCCATGCCCACCGCCACGTTGTTAGAAATCTCGGTCTTTGCGGCCATCATAAAGAGCGCCGCCGGTATTCCCTTGCCCGACACGTCGGCAATCAGGAAGCATACCGTGTGCTCCCCCACCAAGAACAGGTCGTAGAAGTCTCCGCCCACCTCACGCGCCGGCGTCATCGAGGCATACACGTCGAAGGCTTCTATCTGGGGGAACGGCGGGAAGGTACGCGGAAGAGCGCTCTCCTGGATGGCCCGCGCGGTGGCAAGATCGCGGTCAATGCGTGCCGCCTCGGCGGCAATGGCATCCTTGAGCGAGCCCACCGTCGCGTTGATGCCGCTCGACAGCTGGGCAAACTCTACCGGATCGCTCACCTGTACCCGCTCGTCAAGCGCCCCCTCCGTGATATGCATGAGCGTCTCGTTGGTGCGGTCGATGTTGCGCACCACCACGTCACGCAACAGTATTGACGCTTGCAGATAGATTGATACGAAGACCACCAGGAAGGCAAGTGACACCACAAGCATGAGTGCAGAGCGCCACCGGAACACCTCGGCAGCAGAGACGGCAACCATGAGCTGGTAGCTGCCGGAGCGTGCAACGCGCGCAAAGCCCATCTGCGTTGCCCGCATGTAGCCCAGCACGCCCCCGCCCATGTCCCACTCGCTCGAGTGCGCTGCGTCAAAAAGATCCTCCGAGAAGCCTTCCGCAAGGCCGCCTCCCACCACGTCGGAGAAGCTCATGCCCACGTAGGCGTCCACATTGGAAGACACCACCGTACCGTTCTCGGCGATGGCACAGACGCCATCATCACCAAGCACAAAGCCCCGCGCAACGCTCCCGATGGAAGAGCTGTGGACTTCGTCCAAAACTCCCTGCACGACCTGCGTGCGCCGGGCAAAACTGTCGATCATGTGGTCGCGCTCCGCCAGCTGGTCTGAGAGATAGGAGAGCTGATCGACCATCCGGCGCTCCGCATCGCCTCGACAGGCGATAGAAATGCCCGTGTAGGAAAACGCCGCGCTGACCATGTAGGCGAGCGATACCACCACGACAAGCCAACCCTGAAAGGTCTCGCGAATGGTACGCACGCGCTCGTCGGTGAGGCGCGCGGCAGAGTTGTTCAGAAGCAGGGCGCACACAGCCATGATGGTCGCATCAAAGCCAAACTGCGCGATGCTCTCACGTGCCCCCAAGAGCTGCTGGAGCAGGTCGTGGGGTATCTCAAGGGCAATGATCGCGTTGATGATAGAGGCGCTCAGCTGGAAGTATGCCGTGAAGAATAGGGACGCGAACACACAGGCAAGACCAAGCGCGACAGAGCGTCTTCTGCCCGGTGCAACCCAGCGAGCAGCAGATGCAAAGGCCAGGCCCAAAAGCAGCCCCATAAGCGCAAAGAGCACCAGTGAGTTCCAGGGCGCCGCGAAGTACTTCTCGTAGTAGTCGAGCGGCAGAAGCTGGGCATGAATGAGCTCAGCCAAGCCCGAGACGGCGCCCACAAGCACTCCTGCGCGCACACCATAGGCAAGTGCACAGGTTGCGATGGGTGCCAAGACGAGCATCGCATGCGCATGACCCACAATCATATAGTTGAGCTGGGTCGCCACCATGGTCACGCAGAGCACACAGGTAACCGCCACGCCGAGGCGCCTGTCGCGCGGCGAGGCCCACGACAGGAGGCCCTGCCAACAGAACAGCTCCTTGAGCGGGGCACTGCCGCGACCTTCCTTACGAGCCACGATGCCCACCTCCGTTCACTCGACATGAAAAGACGGGCCCCACCGTCACCGACCAACGTGCCGCCATGAGCGCGCACGCCGCGTCAGGCGACCGTAGGGACGCCCCATCTCCCATGTCCAACAAACACGTAACGCTCGCGCCACCCCGATGCTAGCGCTCGACGTCAAGCACCTCGGAAAGCCCCGTCATCTCGAGGACCTCCATGACCTCCTCACGGGGATGCAGCAGCGTGAACGTTCCGCCACGGCGCATAGCAAGCTTCTGAGCGGCAACAAACACACGCAGACCCGCGGACGACACGTAGTCAACTGACGTCAGGTCGACGGCAAGGTCGCACGCATCCGCCGGCGCCGCATCGATGGCAGCCTCAAGATCGGGTGCCGTCTGCACGGTCAGCTTTCCCTCGACGGCAAACGTGGCGTTTGTCCCCTCAACGCTTGTTTTGATTTCCATTTCGTTCCTCCTTGCATATGGCTGTTTTTCATATCACACGTCAATAGTATTTCCAGTTTACGCGTCTTGGTCCAGACGTTGTCGAGCAACCAGCTCGGCAAAGAGCCCTCCGCGTGCGATGAGCTCGTCGTAGGTTCCCTCCTCGGCAATGTGCCCCTCATCGACCACCAGAATACGGTCGCAGTGTCGAACCGTTGAGAGACGGTGCGCCACCACCACGCGCGTGCAGTGCAGGCTCTCGAGCGAGTCGGTCACGTGCTTCTGGGTCTTGTTGTCGAGCGCACTGGTGGCTTCGTCAAACATCAGGATGCGCCTGCTCCCGCAGACGGCCCGCGCGATCATGATGCGCTGGCGCTGGCCGCCCGAGACGCCGCCTCCGCCTTCGGTGACAAGCGTCTGCATGCCCATGGGCATCTTGCGGATATCATCGGCGATGCCCGCAAGCTCCGCCGCCTCCCAAGCGTCATCGAGCGTGGCCGTTGGCATCGAGATGGTGATGTTGGAGGCGATGTCGCCCATAAAGAGCTTGCCGTCCTGCATGACGGTGCCGATGTGGCTGCGCAGGCTCCTCAGGTTGGTCTTGCTCACGTCATGGGGACCGTAGAAGATGGTCCCGCGCTCGGGCGTCTCAAATCCCAGAAGCAGACGCAGTATGGTCGACTTACCGCAGCCCGACTTACCCACAAGGGCAACGTACTCGCCAGGGCGCACCCTAAACGAAAGGTCGCGCAGGACATAAGGAGAGGTCTCGCTGTAGCGGAACGACACGCCCGAGACGTCAATGCCACCGGTCAGCGACTCAACGCTCGGCTTGTCCTCTGCCGTTTCGGGAGCGGCTTCGAGAATGGGTCCCACCATCTCAAACAGAGGGCGAATCTGCGCCACCTGACCAGCTATTCCCGCGAGGGCCATGATGGCAGCCGTCACTTGGCCGTAGGCAGAGTTGAAAGCCATGTAGTCGGCAACCGACACCCCCGTGCTGCCCGCAAGGAAGTAGATACCGATGTTACCGAGGAGCCCCAAGAGGCCCACGAGGGCCGGAAGCGCACGAAGCGTCATCGGACGGTTGTATGCAGCCCGTGCATACGTGGCATAGCCGTGCGCCCACTTGGCAAAGGCGCGCTTTTCGGCACCAGCGAGCTTGATCTTTTGGATTCCGCCCAGCAGGGCCGTCACCGTACCCGAAAGCTTTGCATTGGCATCCAGCGTCTCTCGCTCGAAACGGACGGTTGCCAGCGTCACGATTATCGTGAGCGCTGCTTGCGCCAGGGCAATGGTCAACGCCGGGAGTGCGAGCGAAGGCGCATAGGCCGCCACCTGCGCCACGTAGGCAAGAGAGAGAAACGCCGTGAGCGACGAGCCCAACAGGATGGAGACGATCTGCTGGGCGAGGGTCTTCACGCTTGCCACGCGACTCGCCAGGTCGCCCGAGGAGTACTGCTTAAAGAAGCTGCTCGGCAGCGCGAGGACGCGGGAGAACGTGGCTGCCTCTATAGCCACGTTGAGCTTCTCGGACACGCGGGTCATCACAAGGTTGCGGCAGGCGCCCACGAGCGCAGACGATACCGCTGCACCCAGGAGCAGTGCCACAATAGGTAAAATGAGTCCCGCCTGACCGGAAGGTGCAACCACGCTGAAGGCCACATGGTTTGCCCAAGCCGGTACGAGCCCCACGAGCGTGGCAGCAAGAGCCGCCAAAAAGACGAGCACGTAGTCGCCCCGGTTAAAGATGCGCACGATGAACGTCACCAGGTCGCGTATCCGCAGGGGACGCGGCGGCAACGGATGATAGAACAGCACTGCTTGGGAGTCGAGGTGTGCGGCAACGGCGCGCGTCACCGCGCTGCTGCGTCCCGAGCTCGGTTCGAAGAGGGTGTAGCCCCTCACGCCCCGCGGGAGCAATGCCACCGCCTCTCCCGTATCGAGCCGCCCCAGCATCGTTCCAAAGGCGCGCGTCTGCCAACCCTCATCAAGCTTGACGACGCGACGCATCGTGCCTGTCGGGCGGCAGAGCCATTCCAAGCGCTCGTCGAAATCGTGCACGCCCTCGGGAACCGTGCCGCTCTCCTGTCCGAGACTCGCAAGGCAGGCGCGCGCGGCAGCGTCGGCCTGCTCCCTATCGTCCACCACGAAGCGATGTGCGCCACTCGGGCCAATCACGCTTGACGCAAGCTCGGCGTAGGCCCGCTCGTTCATTTCGGCATCGAGCCGCGCACGCGTCTCGACCTGCGATTCCATCCATTTAGTCATTGCGCACCAGCTCCGCATAGGCCCCATCGGTGGCAAGCAGCTCGGCATGCGTGCCGCGCTCCACGACCTTGCCATCCTCGAGAACCACAATCTCGTCGCAGTCGCGTATGGTAGACAGTCGATGCGCCACCACGACGCAGGTGATACCGCGGTCGCGGATGCGCCGGATGACCTCGGCCTCGGTCTGCGCGTCAAGGGCGCTGGTTGCCTCATCCAGGATGATGACCGTAGGATCTTGTGCCAGCACGCGCGCAATCTCGAGACGCTGGAGCTGGCCTCCCGAGAAGTTGCGCCCGCCCGGCAGGATGCGACTCGCATAGCCACCTTCGCGCCGTGCCACCACATCGTGGATGCCAGCATCACGACACGCAAGGATGACCTCGTAGTCTTCGATGGAACGGTCCCACAGCTTGATGTTGTCGCTCACGGTGTCGTCGAAGGTCACAATGTCCTGATCGACAACGGCAAGAGACCCGCGCAGCACCGGCGCAGGCACGTTGGCGATAGGCACACCATCGAAGCGTACCTCCCCCGCCCACGGCTGGTAGAGGCCACTGATAAGCTTGGCGATGGTCGACTTTCCGCTCCCTGAACCGCCCACGAGCGCCACCCACTGCCCGGGCTCCATGTGCAGGCTGAAGTCTTCGATGAGCGGCGGCTCAAGGGGCGAGTAGCCAAAGGACACGTGCTCGAGCGCAACCTCGCCGCGCAGCTTCTCGCGGTCAAGATTTGCGGTGCGGGGAAGCTCTTCGGAATCTTCGGGAACATCAGTCGGATAGCGCATGACGTCTTCGACGCGTTCCATCTGGGTCTGCATCTCTTGCACCGTCTGGCCCAAGTTGATCATCTGGTTTACCGGCGCCATGAACGATGCAAGAAATCCCGTAAATGCCAGCAGCATGCCCGGGGTAAACGAACCGCCCACGATGAGCCAGATGCCCAGTGCGAGGACGGCGATGTTGGCCGCCTGCGTAAGAAGCACAGGCAGCATGCCCAGATACTCGTTCAGGCGCGTGGCACGCGCAGCCCCCTCACTCACCGAGGCTTGGTAACCCGCCCAGCGACCAAAGTAACCCGTCTCAGCACCTGCTGCCTTGATGGTCTCAATCATCTCGATACCGCCGACGGTGGTTGCATAGAGCTTGCCCGCATCGGTCATGGCCGCTCGGGCCACATTGACACGCTTGCGCGAGATGGAGCGCGCCACCAGAGCGTTGGCCAGCACGGTAACCACGCCCACCACCGTCAGCAGCACACTGTAATTGAGCATGATGGCCAGGTAGAGCACCAATGTAGCCATGTTGATAAGCACAGGTGCAAGCTGTCCCACCAACGCGAAGGCAATGCTCTCGTTCATCGACTGACGCTGTTGGAGGTCGCCCACCATGCGCTGGGCGTAGAAGTCCACCGGCAGATGCAGCAGATGCCGCATGAAACGCGACGAGCTGACAACAGCGATCTTGCCCTGGATGCGCGTGAGGTAGAGGGCGTTGAGAACCGAGACAATGGCACTCACCATCGCAAGAGCCAGCATAACCGAGATCAGGGGCACAAGCCATCCAGGATTTTCGCCCGTCAGGATGCGGTCCATGAACACCTGGCCGAGTGCCATGCTGGCCAGAGAGACACATGAGGTAATGGGAGCTGTCACCATGACAAAGGAGATGGCAGGACCAAGGCCCTCGAGCCTCCCACGCGCAAAACGCAGGGGATCAGGCTTGCTGCCACCCTCCTCGAATGCGTCCGTGCGCTCAAACTGCAAGACAATGCCCGTGAACGACTTGTCAAACTCATCGATGGGCACCCTTACCTGGCCACGCGCCGGGTCGTTGAGGAAGGCGTACTTATTGTTGAGGCCCCGCACCACCACAAAGTGGTTGAAGTTCCAAAAGACGATGCAAGGAAACGACCCCTTGTTGCGGAGCGCCTGGGTCGAGTAGGTCATGCCCTTGGCAGCAAGCCCGTAGCTGCGAGCCGCCTTGAGAACGTTGGAAGCCTTGGACCCGTCGCGCGAGACGCCGCAATCTGCGCGCACCTGCTCGAGCGGTACCCAACGGCCGTAGTAGGCAAGGATCATGGTCAGGCAAGCGGCACCACACTCAAGTGCCTCCATCTGCATGACCTGGGGGACCTTCGGAATCCCTCGATCCATTATCGACCGCCGCCCAGAACCAAGCTGATAGGTGCGATGCGCTCTGTCGTGATGCTCACCGTGAGGGGGACGCCCATCGAGAGCTCCTGTGCCTCTCCCTCAAAAACCACCTGATAGGCCCAGTCGCCCTCAAAGAGAGTTGCCATGAGGTAGTCGTTGCTCAAGGCAGCGCCCGCCTCGTCGCGCGAGAGGGGCACAACGGAAACCGCCGAGACCTTCATGGGGGAGCCGTCCACCGATGCCGCGTCACCAATATGTACGCGAGCAGCATCTTCTACCGAAAGGAAGCACACCACCTGATCGTCTACCCGCACCCCCTGTGCAGAGACATTCGTGGAGACCGTCCCAAAGATGCCCCATGCGAGCAAGCCCGCCAAAAGCGCTATGCAGGCGCCGAGCACCACCCATACGCTCGGATTGGTCACCTGCACATACTTTTCGAGGTCATCGGGGCTACGCAACCGTTCTGTGGCACGCTTATTGAAAATGGAGGGCGATGCCTGCGCCATTACCAACTCCTCTCATAGGCTTCGCGCATCTTTGCCACCGCACGTGAGAGCACGGTCGATACGGTGGAAGGATTCATACCCAGCCTATCGGCAATCTCCACATTGCGCAGGTTGTCACGATACTTCAAGAGAACAAGCTGTCGGTCGCGCTCGTCGAGTACACCAAGCAGGCGCACCACAAGCTCGTGGTCGTCGATAGAGTCGGATTCGTCCTCCCACGTTATCACTGATTCGGGAAGCTCGTCGAGCGGGGCAACGGGGCGTTCCTTACGATAGTGACTCACCATGCAGTTGATGGCAATTCGGATGACCCACGTAGAAAACTGAGCGCGCGAGGGGTCAAACTGATGGAACGACCGAGCGGCCAACAGATAGGCATCTGCCACTACGTCCTCGGTCGCAGCATCGCCTCCCATGCGCCGGCGCACATAGCCGTACACTTTGGAATAGCTCTCGCGGTAGAGTCTCGTAAACTCCTGTGCCTCGCGCTTGTCGGGCGCATCACCATGTATGAGCCTAAACGTGCCCAAAAGAGCGCCTTTCGTCGAGACAGAGCCACCGTGCGTTTGTCTTTCAAACAATGTCCAAAAGGACACTTAAAGTATACGGCAAGCGTGACTCAACGTGCCCAGAAAGGAACGTCTCGTTCTTCAGCGCCCACTCTGCGGAACAGTCAATTACTGATTGTGCCGCGTGGGCTCTTGTCTATCGGAAGGCGCTGCCGTCAGGGCTCCCGCCGCAGCGAGAGAATCAA
>ODAI010408700.1_pt1 | contig 15341 bp, 14 predicted proteins | sample 1539321 | NCBI WGS metagenome assembly ODAI01 (sample SAMN02144231, study PRJEB22623) | gut metagenome | biome: sheep rumen | host: Ovis aries | place: New Zealand
AGCCCATTATGATTTTGAGTCGGCTTATGGGCAAGCAAGCGAGGAGGACGATGGCTATGTCATGATTCATAACGCCGCCGAATTCCTTGCCATCAGCGACAATCTCTCAGGCAATTATCGTCTAGCTAATGACATCGATCTCTCGGGCATCCAATGGACCAATTTAGGCGAATTTAAAGGAAACCTCGATGGCGCTGGTCACTATTTGATCAATGTAACCCAGGATAACGGGCAGGATGCAAAATTCTCGGTGTTTGAGCCTTTGGCTTCCGGAGCTTCCGTCAAACGCCTTGGCATGAGGGGCAAAGTGACGGAATCGGGTGGTTGGGCTGGTTCCATCGCCGTTAATAATTATGGTTTGATTCAAGATTGCCACATTGATTTGGACATCTCTAGCGTGGGCAATATCGGCGGCATCGTTTGCAATAATCGCGGCACAATCAATCATTGTTTAGTCACAAGCGTAATCAACGGCAACACTGGGATGACCGGTGGTATTGCGGTAGGGGAATATGGCACCTGTACCAATTCCTTTTTCTGGAAAGATAGGGTGAACACTCAAAAGGCGGTGGGCAATTCCAATTCCGATGCCGAAACCGCTAAAAGCGAGACAGAATTGAAATCATCCTCCTTGTATGCTAGCTTTGATCCGTTCACTTGGGTGATTGTAGACGGAGTAATTCCAACCTTATTCTCAAAATGAAAGGCAACCTTCTCAAAGTAAGACTTTTTCCATGGGTATTGATACCGCTATTTCTTGCTGGCTGCAGCGGGAAAACTGCTCCGATTCCTGAATATTCGATTCACACGGAGCAGCAGCAAATTTATTTACAGTCTCGCTTGATTGACGACACACAAGCTGGAATTGATGGGTGCGACGAAAAATCAAAGCCACTGGACGTTTTATTAACAATCCCCGACTCTTCAAAATATAGCAAAGGCGATAAAACGACATACACCCTCCGCTTATCCGAGGATGAGAGACTAAGCTCATATGAAGAATTCGTAGGGAAGGAAGATGTGTTCCACCTCAAGAATCTAAAAGTCCACACGACCTACCATTATTCTTATTCGGTCAACGGAAATGGAAAAGTCTATTCCAGCGGAATTGAATCTTTCCGCATCAAAGATAATGCTCCTCGCAATATGGATATTGACGGAGTTACTAATGCCAGGGACGTTGGAGGGTGGCGCACAATCGACGGGGACGAAATCGTGCAAGGACTGATTTACCGCACAGGTGCATGGCACCAAGAAACCTATGATTACATTAGCGAATCCGGCAAAGAAGAAGTTCGCCGTCTTGGCATTAAAACCGAAATCGATCTTAGAAAGCTTGATGAGAACGAGGTTCTCCACTCAGCGGTGGACGGGGTGAATTATTTTAGTTTCCCCATGAATGCCGATTTGGATTTGTTTAAGGAACCGATGAATGTGGAATCCACCAAAGCAGTTTTTGAACTCTTTGCTAAGAAAGAAGCCTATCCAATCGCTTTCCATTGCTATATTGGAACCGATCGGACTGGCTTTATCGCTTTCCTTTTGGGGGCGTTGTTGGGTTTGTCTGAAGACGATTTAGTACGGGATTATGTTTTTTCTAACTTCGGCAATATCGAAGGGACTAGAAATGGATCTACCATACGCAATCGCGTGAAGATTTTGAAGAAGGATTATGACGGATCTTCCGACATTGCTATAGGCGCTGAGAATTTCCTGAAAAACGATGTCGGGATTTCCAAAGAAAAACTCAATGTAATCCGAGACATTATGCTTGGCAGGACTAACCCTTTCGCATGATTGGAGCGACCAAGCGACAGCAAACGCCCTTTTCCTGCTGATGTTTTCGAGCTGCACGTACCTTTCCGCTAAAAACATCATTAATTATGCTTTGTGGAGGAAAATAGCGGGCTCGTGCATTAAAAATCGACTAATATTTCATCATGAAACTCATCGCCTATTCCAATAATGTTGCCGTTACTCTCTCCTACGGTGAATTTGTTTATGGCTCAACGTATTGTCTCTATTTGGATAAACAATTCATTGGCGATTTCAAATGCGCCCATTATTACCTCAAAGGGCTAGAGTTTGACCGCCAATACGAAATAGAGGTTAGAAGCAATAACAAAATCATCGGCACACAAACTATCAAGACGAAAAAAGAAAAGAAGATCGTTAAATTAAGCCTTAAAGCAGATGGGAAAACGCTTCTTACCAAAAACATCCAAAAGGCGATTGATGATTTGGGAGATGACGAGGTTCTCTATTTTCCCAAAGGCGATTATCTCACCGGCGCCTTGTATCTAAAAAACAACGTTGATATTTATCTAGAAAAAGACGCCAAGATTATCGGAAGCCCGTTTAAAGAAGATTACCTGCCTAAGATTAAGGCTTGATTCGATGGCATTGACAACGAAAGTTATGCATCCTTAATCAACATTGGGAAGATTGATAAAAACGCTCAATACGTGACGTCAAATATTGCGATATACGGAGGAGGCTCTATCTTGGGTGGCGGGCTTCCTTTGTATAACGATATTTCGAATGAAGAAGACGCACGGGGTGTGACTGGTTTAGATAGAGGCAGAACCAGGAATCGACTGATCAATATATCTCAAGCTCAAAATGTTTTGATCTGCGGATTGACCCTTGGCTATAGCGCATCCTGGAACATTCACCCCATTTATAGCGATAGCCTGTATTTCTTCAATAACTATATCGTGTCTTCTGATTGCGGGTTTCGCAACGCGGACGGTCTAGATCCGGATAGTTCTTCCAACGTCTATATTTTTGATAATGTCTTTGATACCGGGGACGATTGCATCGCCATCAAAAGCGGCAAAAATCCAGAAGGAAATCTTGTCAACAAACCCTCAAAACACATCCACGTGTTCGATTGTTCTTCTTTAAACGGCCACGGCTGTTCTTTCGGAAGCGAAATTAGCGGTGGCGTCAGCGACGTGGATATCTATAACTGCGATTTCTCAAAAACAATCTACGGCCTCCAACTCAAAACGACATTGAAGCGGGGCGGATATATCAAAAATGTCAGGGTTAAGAATTCCTCTTTTAGCTGCCTAAAAATTAAGGAAGTCAACTATAACGATGACGGCGAAGGGGCCGAGTCATTAACCATAATAGACAACATAAACTGTCACGACATCGCCCTGACCGGAATCGAATATCGTTTGGAAGGCGTAAGAAACCCATGCGAACCAATTTTCATCAATGGTTTTGTTAATAACAAAGAATGCTTCAGAAACATCCACATCGACAAGGTCAAATACCTCAACACCGGTTCGGATAGAAAAGATAATTTCGTTGATAATGCAACCGACGTAACGATCGATGGCGTTAAGTGGCCTAGATAAACCGCCGGTCCATCCGATTTTTATTGTTGCTCATTGGCCGACAGCATTGATTTAATTGTTCTCTGGCCATAGATAACGGTCATCAAAGAATTAATCGACCAAAGCCTTATTCTTTTAATATAAATATAATAAGAACAATGAATCATTCGTTTTTGGCCAATCGGAGATCAAAACTAGGATTATCCCAAGGGGAAATTGCCTCTAAATTTGGCTATTCTGTCCAAACGGTTTCTCTTTGGGAGACGGGTAAATCAACCCCTCCCTTACCGGTTTTAGGTCAATATGCTTCTTTGCTCCAAATCGATTTCGAAGGTCTTTTGTTTGGCGGAGAAAAGAAAGATAACCCCTATTGTGATGAGCACGTTTTTGATCCGATTGCTTTTGGGAAGAACCTTCGATTATTAAGAAAACAAAACGGTTTGACCCAAAAAGAAGTAGCAGATAAGATTTGCTGCTCCGCGAATGCCTTGACTCGATTTGAAAAAGGCGACTCCTTTCCTAGTGTTGAACAATTCATCGCTTTGGCTGGCTTATTCCAGAAAAGCTATGACGAATTATATTTTTGCATCGAGGTAGAGCACCCCGTCATCGAAGAACAGCCCGTCAAGAAAAGGCGGTCGGCTTTCGTCCGCATCGTTTTGCCGATTTTAATTTCTGTCTCCGTTTTGCTTACTGCAGCCGCCGTTGCCATGGTCGTTCGCGAGATCATAAACCCGACCACGGATCAAGAAGCCACAACGTCCTTGACCACGGAAAATAAGCCAATTCACGCATTATTTGAATCAATTCACGATTAATTGGAATAAAACACGGATGATTTAAATGCCTTTTGACATGTCTTAAACAACAATGTTCCTGCCGGCAAATTAGGTATACCTGACCATTTAGGAGCAGGGACATGAAAGTCAATAAGACCCAAGCGGTGTTATATATTTTCGAATTGCTTGTTCAGCAAGGATTTGCCAAAAAAGAAGAAGTCATGGGCGAACTCGAAATATCGGAAGTTTCCTTTTGGAGATACATCCAGGAGTTAGAAGCCTTTATCTTCAATTTTCATTTGCCGTATGAACTAACCTACGACAAAAAGACAAACACTTACCGTCTAAGCACCATCAATTAAATTATTCGGCTTCAACTATCTAAAACTGATAGGCACATTTCCTATGCTCTTTAACAAAGGGGCAATTTGTGAAATCAAGGAAGGCTCAATCTGTCCTCTATCTGTTTGAAAAACTCCAAAGAGAAGGTTTCATCCGAAAAGAAGAGGTTCTAAGTGAGCTGGAAATCACAGAGCTCTGTTTTTGGAGGTATATACAAGAGATCGAAGCCTTTATCTATAATTTCCATCTTCCGTACGAACTTAGTTACGATCGGAAAAAGATGATTTATGTCATGCGCGAAATTCGCGCGATCAAATGAAATCGCTTAATCGCGAAAGGAGAAACATTATGAAAACTAGAACTTGGGGAGACATCTTAGGGACCATTGGTCTCGTCTTCGGCATCGTGTCGTTAGTCATGGGCACGTTAGCCCTCATTCCCTTGCTTGGCTTGTGGTTTGCCGTCATCACCGGCATCTTGGCCGTCGTTGCTTTAGGCCTCGGCATTGCCGGCGTCATCAAAGCCGTTGGCAAAGGCAAATGCATCACCGCGATTGTTTTCGGCGCTTTGATGTTAGCCTGGGCGTTCATCCGTTATTTCTGGGTCGTGGCCGCCCTTGCCTCCGCTGCCGCTGCCGCTTAATTTAAGCTAAATGAAACGCTTGTTTTTCGGCTTGACCGCCATTTTATCCATCGGCCTTTTTGGGTGCGGATCGACACCTTCAGGAGACAAAGGGCCTCAACCAGCAGAAATCGATGATGGCAAAGTCAAATATCTAAAATTCAGCGACCATTGCTGGGCTAGTGGCGCTTCGCGAGATATCTCTGGTGAAGTGAACATCATGTCAATGTACCAAGGAGTTCCCGTGACCCAGGTCCACGATTTCTTTGGTTGCAATAAGATAACTTCGGTCAACATTCCGGATACGGTGACGACCATAGAATCCAACGCCTTCCAATGCTGCAGTTCTTTGGCCGGAATTCGCTTCGGTATTGGCGTAAAAGATATTGGACATTATGCCTTTTCGCAAACCGGATTTGCCGAGATTACCATCCCCGACACGGTCACTTACATGGGAATGGATGTCTTCTCTTCTTGCGAATCCTTAAAATCCATCCACATTAGCAAAAACGTAGAAACGTTGTCTGATGTTTTAAATGGTGCCAGCGCTGTTGTGGAATTGACTGTTCCTTATATCGGTGGCAGCAAAACCAGCGATCCGTTCTTAGCCAAAATGTTTGGATATTCCTATGATTGGCAAAATGCCTCTGCGCCAAAGTCTTTAAAAAAGATAACGGTGCTGGAATCTTGCCAAACCATTGGTGAGAACGCCTGCAAAGGATGTGCGTCTTTGACGACAATTGAACTGCCTTCAACCATTACTTCGTTGGGCAAAAAATGCTTTTACGATTGCACTGGTCTATCGGAGATAAAATTCGCCGGGACGAAAAGCGATTGGCAAAGCATAACACTGGGCGAAGAATGGAATACAAACATTCTAGCAACCACCGTTGTTTGTTCTGACGGAACCGTGACGTTCTAAAGCGCGATTCGCGCAATTGCTCCAAAGCTTTCGCGTCTCTGCAAAACCAAAAGCAGAGAGGACGTGAAGGCTTTTTTGATTGAAAAAACAATCATGCAACGCTCTGTGGAATAGCCACCTTGATATAATTATTTATACATGTGCGATACGACAATCGCGTCCTAATTCACGAAAAAGAAAGGGGTAGTTATGGCTTATTGGAGAAAATCGATTTTGTGTCTAGCTACCGCCTTGTGTTTGATTAGCTGCGGCAACCAAACGACGAGCGAACCTTCGTATTGGGTCGAGACAGAACCCATCGACATTTATTTGATCGGTGGCCAATCCAATGCTGCCGGCTATTCCAACCACGGCGGCCAATTAACCGAAACTTTTTCTAATGTAGGTTATGCTGGCGAGTGCGATTATAACTATCAAACCGGCATTATCGATGGCGCTAGCAACGTGGATTCTTTCGACCATTTTTATTGGGAAGTTTCTGCGGGACTAGGCTATCAATTTTGGGCTGTGGGCCCAGAATATGGAATGGCCAAGGTGATGAATGAAAACTATGCCGGCGAGAAGAAAGCTTTTATTTTCAAATCGGCCGCTGGCGGAAGTCCTCTCCTTGATAGCGATTGGCAATATGGAAACTGGTATCCGCGTTCTCTTTGGACGGAGGAAGTCAAGCAGTGTTACGAGGATGGTGTTCGCGTAAGGACTGGGTGGCAATACCATTGCTTTATGGAAAACTTTAGAAACGTCTATCGTGAATTCACCGCCAACGGCTATGCTCCAAAAATTAAAGGCATGATTTGGATGCAAGGGGAGGCCGATCTAGAACAGCCGATCCTTTATAAGGACGTTTTAAAACATTTTATCAACGACGTGCGTGAAGATTTGTCCGAGATTACCGGGGACATGTCTTTATCCACGATGCCTTTTGTCATTGGAAAGATTGCTACCTCTTTCTATCAATGGGATAACCCATTAGTTCCTGCCTTCAATCAAATGCAGGAGAGGGTGTCCCAAGAAGATCCTGCTTGCGCGACCGTCGAAACTTCGGATTTGATCATCAATCGCGAAGACGGGACTCTCAACGGCTCCGATCGCTGGCATTTTAATTGCCGCGATATGGAAACCCTAGGCATGCGTTTCGGCAATAAATTGCTGGAAATGAATGACGAAAACAATTAAGCGTTTATAATAGGGCAAGCCTAATTTTTGATATGACCAAACGCATTACGATTGTTGATATAGCCAAAGCGACCGGGTTTTCCATCAGCGCGGTGTCCAAAGCCCTTGCCGATGCCCCGGATATCTCGAAGGCAACCAAAGACGTTATCAAGAAAAAATGCGTTGAACTTGGCTATGTTCAAAACATCAACGCTTCTTCTTTGAAGAAAGGGAATTCCCGAATTATCGGGATTCTTTATGACAGCTTTCTCAACCCTTTCTATAACGAAATCGTTTATTACATCGAATTGCTTTTGAAAGATCTTGGCTATTCGATCGCGATCTATCGTTCTAACCAATTTGATAACGCCATTTTCCATCAAATCTTTGCCCGAAATGCAGAAGGCCTCATTTCCTTTCTAACCCCCGATAAAGATGTGGAAGCCAGGATTAAGAAACTTGCTTTCCCTTCGGTTATCGTCGGCCGTGATAGTGAAGACATCCCTTCCGTCTCCGCGGATAACGAGAAAATTGGCCAAATCGCCGCCCAATATGCATTGGCAAAAGGAGCTAAGCGTCCCTTTTATGTTGGAGAAAGCGTTGATTTGCCAATCGTCCGCATTCGTCGCGATGGATTTGAAAGCGAGCTCGCAAAACAACGCATCCCTGTCACCTCTTTAGTCAAGAAAGCCTATATCTCTAACCGCGAATTGTTAGAAGGGCTGAACGCGGAAGAATGGAAGAAAACGGATTTCGTTTTCTGCTTTAACGACGCGATGGCTTTCGACGTCATGATTCATCTTTCCAAACTCGGAAGAAAAGATGTTCCTGTCGTTGGAGTGGACTGTGTCCAAGATGAAATCGCCTTGCCTTTTTCGATGGCTTCGGTCGGCTTTGACAAAGAAGAAATGTCGGAAAATGCCGTCCGTCTCCTCTTGTCTCAAATCTCTGGGCACCGATTGAAAAACCCTCGCGTTATCGTCAACGTTCATCTCAGTATTTTTGATCGCTAATTTTTCTCCAAGGATTCTTTATCCTGTCTTTACATCACTAAATCGTTTTAGTAAAATCGTTATGTAATAAATTTCGGTTCAAGGGAATCCCGTGGAGGAATTATGAACATGAAAAAAGCAGTTTTTTTGGCCCTACTTGCCTCACTCGCTTCTTTTAGTGTGACTGGCTGTGGTAATAGCGGTGATGGCGGAAGCAAAGGCCCGATCAGCGCCATCGTCGCAAAAGAAAGCAATGCAAAGATGAAGTTAGGGGAGCGCATCACCGTTTCGGATTATTACGAAATCAAAAGCGGCAGCGCCCTCAAGCCATCCCAGATGCTTTGCAAGGTGACTTCTAGCGATCCTAGCATTGTAAAAATCTCTAACCGTTCTGCAGAAGCGGTGGGAATTGGAACCGCCACCTTAACCGTTGTTTCTCAACTGGATGAAACCAAATCCTGCACCTTTGATATCACGGTAACCGATGTCTTTATTGATCGCAGCTTGACCTATATCCCTTCCGAAGACGATTTCGAAGACGAATATGATTCGGAGACGGGAACGGGTTCCTTTACGACCCATTCGATGGTTCATAGCAATTTCTATTACGTCAAAGGCATCAACGATTTGAAGTGGTATCTTGAAAGCGACATCACCTTCAATGCGGTTAACCCCGAAGATCGTTGGCCAAAGATTGGCATCGTTGCCCGTAGTTTCAATTCGCTTGGTCAAGAAACGATGGCTACCTTCTTCTTAAGCGCCAACATCGGTTTGTATGACACCGTCGATGAAGAAGGCAACATCGTCAAAGGATATGACAACAAGCTTTGGCGTGATTTTGGCGTCTGCGAAGTTGACCAAAATGGCCACTGGGCTTGGGAAGAAGGCACGACCAACGCCTTTGCCCGTCATAACGATTCCGCCTGGCAAAGCACCAGAAACCTTACCTTTGGAACTCCTGGAACCTTCAATTTGGGCGTGGCCCGCGATGGGACGGACTTCCATGTTTATATCGACCATCGCTACGTTGGCTCCTATCAATTAAGCCCAACCTTAGAGATCCTTTGGGAAGACGGCGCTCCTCTTCCTTCTCACGTCGGCTTCTGGCATTTCAATTCCGATGTGACGTTCGCTAATTATCGCGTCAGCAAAGAAGAAAGCGATGTCGCGGCTAAGATTCCCGCCTCGCCAATCTTCACCGAATTCCAAGAAGACTAAAGGAGACACCATGAAAAAACCATTTCTATTTGTAGCTCTTGCCGCCTTGGCTTCCGCAGCAGCCTTGTCTGGATGCGGCCAACAGAAGGGCGGAGACATGGTTGATGATCTCGAACGAGATGAAAATGGGAATTTCGTCGTCGAATATCTTGATGGCGTCCAGGTCAACCTTCGTTCGGTCATTGGCAACCCGGATAAACCGGTCCTCGACAAGCTCATCAACGAATTCAATCGCGAATACGCGGGCATGATTGAAGTCAAAGTCACCGCCGTGGCCCACGAATCTTATTACAACGCCCTCGAGACCGATTTCATCCATAACTGGAAGAATTTCCCCGATCTCTGCTTGATGCATAACGAGAAAAATATCGAATATGCATCCCAAAATTACTTCTACGCGGTTGACGATATCATCGATGATCTAGGTTTGAATCTTGATTTCGATAATGTCTATGACAACATCGAGAAAACAACTTTGATGGATGGCAAGCATTATGGCATTCCCGTTGATGCCCATGGTTATCTATGCCAAATCCGTCAGGACATCATCAAGAAAAACGAGCTTGGCTTTGATGGCAATACCCGCTTCGTCCCGAACAATTACGAAGAATATCAATCCTTGCTCGAATCGCTTCGAGAAAAAGCCGATGCCGGGGAACTCTATCTTCGCGACATCCGCAAAGTCGCTCCAAGCAAAGAAGAGCAAAAGAAAGGCCAGCATGCCTGGTATAAAATCACCCATCGCCCTGAAACGATGACCAGCGAAGAAGAGGAGAAGAACCTTGCCTATATCGAAGATTTCTATCCCTCCTTCGTCCATTACGAAGAAAGCGATCACCTTTCTGCCTTGTATGTTAATGGAGGCAGCCTTGTTGATAATGCAGGCCGCATTAATTTCCAAAACAACGACGGCTTCAAACGCTATGTTAAGGACTACGTGAATCGTTTTAATTCCGGTTTAACTGGAGATATCGGTTCCAAAGAAGAAGCTTTCTCCACTGGCAAAACCATCTTCTTCTCTGAAGGTCCATGGCAAGTGGCTAACACCTATGACGCCATGTGGAACAATAGCGAACTCAAAGTGGCTGATGAAGCTCTTGGCGTCAGCGAAGAAGACGCGAATGATCCTGTCTACCAGCATCCTTATGTCGTCAGCCGCCATAATTGGCTTGCTAACCCAGAAGGAAATGTCGCCGATCCAAACAAATGGTATGGAAACGGCCACGTCTTCGCTTTAACGAAAAAAGTGACCTCGCTTAAGAAAGCCGCTGCATGCCTCTTCTTTGTTGAATGGCTCACTCAACAACAAAGCGAAGAAGGCGAATATCACTTATCCTCTTGGTGCAGTGCAGGGCATATTCCCGCCTGGAGCAATGTCTATAATTCCGATAGCTATCGTAACGTTGCCGCTAAGAGCATGACCCTTCAAGCGATGGGAAATCCAGAAAACGTCATCGCTTTGGAAAGCCTTCGTTATGCGACGACCATCGTTGGCGGTTTGAAAAAAGCCGTTGGTGATGTTGAAAATAGCCTCGAAAGCACCGCAGGGTGCACCGAAGAAGAGGCGCTTCAAAAACTTTCTGACGTTGCCCGTTCGACGCAACGCGCAATCGATCGTTTGGGATAAAGAGGCTTTGCGATGACCTTGACCGCCCAAGAAGAACAAAACTGGAAAAAAGAACGGAACGCCGGGTTATTCCGCAAATACGGCGTTGTCGCGTTTTTCCTGCTTCCCTTCCTCTCGGCCTTCATCGTCTTCTTCATCGTTCCCCTTTTCTATGGCATCCACATTTCTCTCACCAACTACAAATACAGCATGCCGGGGGTTGAAACCTACAACAACTTCTATTGGTTCCGCGTTCTTTTTGACCCATCGTTAGATATTGAAATCTTCCAAAGCTTCTGGCTTGCCTTTGCTCACACGATTACCTTCGTGATCGTAATGGTTCCCATCGCGGTTTTGGTGCCATTAGGGCTGGCTCTTCTTATCAATAAGAAGCCGATTGGTTATAAAGCTTTCCGCGCGATTATTTATATGCCCTCTATCGTTCCTTTGACGGCATCGGGGGTTATCTTCACGCTTCTATTCTTGTCCAAATCCAACCATGGCCTTGTTAATGAATTCCTTGGCACCGACATCAATTGGCTTTCCGATACGTGGTTTAGTATCCCATTAGGCAAATTCCAATATGACGTCGCCTATGCTTGGATTCCGATCTTCCTTATGTGCTTTTGGGGAGGTTGGGGTGGCAATTTCATCATTTTGAGCGCTGGCCTTAATAACGTTTCCAAAAACTTGTACGAGGCAGCGGATATCGATGGATGCGGCGCCTTCAAGAAATTCCTCCATGTCACCCTTCCCGGCATTAAGCCCCAGATGGTTTTGTGCTTATTCACGACCATCATTGGCTATATGGGTTTGTATGGACAGAACTTTGTCCTTTCTGGTGGAGGACCGACGATTTCCACGATTTCGATGGCCCCGGCAGGCGGGCAGACGTCAACGTTGATGTATTTCATTCAAGACATCGTCGCGAATGATCCCAATAACCGCGCCACCTTATACGGCTTAGGCGCTGCTTCTAGTTTAGTGTTCGCTTTGTTTGTCGGAATCATTTCTGGCGTTCAAATGTATCTAACCCGTACCAAGAAAACGGGGACAAAACTCGCGGAGCAATATGCAAAATGGCAAAAGATAAGGTAAGCATTGAAAATTACATCGGCTACCGCAAAAGCACATTGCTTGGCGGGAAGAAGACGATTCAAGTCGGCAAGATCATTGCCTTCATCATCCTTTTCCTTTTCTGCTTGGTTTGGGTATTGCCTTTTGCCGTTATGCTCTTTGGATCATTACGTGGATACCGTGACACCATTTTCTATCCGAAAGAGCTCTTCTACCCTCATAGCGGATATACCTTTGAAAATTTCCGCATGGTCTTATTTGGCGAATTGCCGGAAGGCATCGGCCAGACCGTGACCTTGGAATATAAAATCGGAAGATGGTTCCTCAATAGCCTTATCTCCGCGCTTGGCGGAAGCTTGCTCTATCTTTTGGTCGCTTCTTTGGCCGCATACGCTTTCACCTTCATTGATTTCCGTTACCATGGGCTTCTATTTGCCATATTGGTTGCCTCGATGGTTATCCCTGGAACGGCAACAACGGTTGGCAATCAATCCCTTGTTTATTCGATGGGGCTTAATCGCACCTTGCTTGCCCTCATTATTCCTGGGCTAGGCGGAGTTTATGGCATGTACCTCATCAAAACCTTCTTTGGCTCCATTCCTAAGGATTTGGTGGAATCGGCCAAGATGGATGGCTATAGCCAATTCAAGATTTTCTACAAGATCGTCCTGCCTTTAGGGAAAACGGTTTTGTTTGTCCAAGGCTTATTTGGCTTTATGGGCGGTTGGAACGATTTGATTTGGCCTCAGATGCTTTATGGGGCTAGCGATACCGATTTATGGACGCTTCAAGTTGGGATGGCCTACATCATCAACGGCTCTAAGACCAGCAACATGATCGGTGGTGCATTGGCAGGGGGCGTGATCTGCTTATTGCCAATTTTAGTGATCTATTTGATCGCCCAAGACAAGATCATCGAAGGCATGGCCTCTAGCGGCATCAAACAATAAGAAAGGGGAATTATCATGGAAAGAAAAAACAAAGCAAACATAGTTCCAAAACCGAGTGGCGAGAAAGTTTCCTCTTTCGTCCAGTTGAAGGATATCAACAAAATCTACCCCAATGGCGTTCAAGCCGTTTATGACTTCAACATCGATATCGACAAAAACGAATTCATCGTCCTTGTCGGGCCTTCTGGATGTGGTAAATCCACGACCCTTCGCATGATTGCCGGTTTGGAAGACATCACCAGTGGATATCTATATATCGATCAGGCCCTTTCCAATTACACGCCTAGCAAGAACCGTAATATCTCCATGGTGTTCCAAAATTACGCCCTCTATCCTCAGATGACGGTTTATGACAACATCGCTTTCCCTTTAAGGGCCAAGAAATATCGGAAGCCCATATTTGCTATTGAACTTCTAGCCATCAAAGAAGCCAGAGAAATCATCGAAAAACGTATCGAAGAATACCTTCTCGCCAAGATGGAAGCCGGAAGAAAAGATATCAATTACACAACGAAGATCGAATTCATCGCGACAAAACTATGCGTCTCCGATCAAGCCGTTCGTCTTTTGGGAAAATTCAAAATCGCAAAAGCTTCGGATTTAGATAACCCTGGCAAAACCAAGAAAACGCTCCGCGAGGAAATCTTGGAAGATTTGCTTGCAAAAGAAGAGAAAGAACAAGAAAAAGTTGCCAAAAAAGGCTATGAACTCGATGGCGATTTCCATTATCTCAAAGACGGCGAAATGCTTTACCGTGAACGAAAGCTCACCGAGCAAGAAATCCGTCAAAGTGTTTTCGAAGCCGCTTCCATTTTGGATCTAGGTCCCTATCTTGACCGTCGTCCTCGCGAACTTTCTGGCGGGCAGATGCAGCGCGTTGCTTTAGGAAGAGCCATCGTCCGAAACGCCAAACTCTTCTTGATGGATGAACCTTTATCCAATCTTGATGCCAAACTCCGTGTCGCGATGCGTTCGGAGATCGTCCGTATCCACGAACAAATCGGCGCGACGACAATTTACGTTACTCACGACCAAACCGAAGCCATGACGATGGCCACTAAAATCGTTGTCATGTCCAAAGGCTGGGTTCAACAAATCGGAACCCCAGAAGAGATCTATAACCATCCGAAAAACATCTTCGTTGCCACCTTCATTGGGGCTCCTGCGATGAACATTTTCGATGCAATTTATGATAACGGGTCCCTTGTTTTTGGAGATGGTTACAAAATTGCCCTTACTCCGGAAGAGAAGAAACGGCACGATACTTATTTCCAAGAGAAGATTGATGATTTGAAGCGCCTTTTGGCAACCGAAGATTTCATCAAACTAAAAGCCATCAAGGCGATTGACGAAGCGTTATTTGCTCCTTGCTTTGTCTCTTCCGCCTATTTAGAAAAAGAAATCTCTGAGATGGCGCGTTTATCCGCCTCTTATCCCTTCGCGGAGAAAGCGGTGGCCATCAAATCCCAATTGGAAAGTAACAAAGAGACGATTATTCACCAATTCAATGATTTGCTTCTTGTAAACGAAGAAAAGAAGCTCAAGGAGATTTCCGAGATTATCGTCTCCTTAGAAGATGAGCATGGCCTTGCTTGCAAATCTCAATTAGAAACACTGTTGGCGGCTTTGCCTGCACCAAAAATCGAAAGACAAGAAGAATTGCTTGGCCTTCTTTCCAAGATTCAAGAATTGAAAGAAGAGGCAATCACCAATAACGCCAACGCCGTCATTGGATTATTCAAACACTTTGATCTAGGCAAGCTTTATCGCCCTTCTTTCAAAGGAAATCTCCTTTCCTTAAGGAAGCCGTTACTTACATTTGAAAAGATTTCTTCTACGGATTTGAGCAAACTTCATAACGCCCAAGTCTTTAATAAGGCCGAAGCCAAACAAAGCGAAGCCCTTTATTACCAAAAGCCCAAGGGCAAACCCAAGAAATCGAAACATCACTTCAACCTCAATTCCAAGAGCATCGAGTTCATCAGCAACCTTTATGACGTGGCTGAAAATTTGCTAAATCGATGCACGGAGGCCCTAAATGGACCGCATCATCTTCGTGTCGGCATCCGTCCAGAAGATATCCATCAAGAAGGAACCTTCTCTGGAAAGACAAGCGATGCTTTCGAAGTCGAATCCGAAATCGTCGAGCTTCTTGGCAGCGAACTGCTCGTCCATTTCAATTGGGATAACGCGAAAGCGGTGGCCAAAATCGCTACCGAGCACCTTGTGAAGCCACATAGCAAAATCAAACTCGTTTTCCGTCGCGACAAATTGCTTTTATTCGATGAAGTTTCGGGGGACACAATCTAAGGAGAGAACCATGAACAAGAAT
>ODAI013739331.1_pt1 | contig 15341 bp, 13 predicted proteins | sample 1539321 | NCBI WGS metagenome assembly ODAI01 (sample SAMN02144231, study PRJEB22623) | gut metagenome | biome: sheep rumen | host: Ovis aries | place: New Zealand
AACACCTCTTACACAGACATTTCAGAAAACTATCTTATTTCTTCTGCCGAACGCTATGGCGAAAGTACTGCAAAAATTCTTACAATGGAATACAACATTGCAAAAACCCTGCAGGCATCTTTAGAAAGATATGAAGATATTCCGGAAGCAGAAAGAAGAACCTATATTAATAACCTTTTAAAACACACACTGGAATTAAATCCGGATTTAGTTGATGCCTATTGTGTATGGAAAGAAAATGCACTGGATGGACTTGATCACCTTTATAAAAATTATGACGAAACCTACGACGATACAGGACGTCTTATACCATACTGGACCTATGATGGTTCAAAAATTGAATGCTGTGCCCTTACAGATTACGAAGGCAGCTTCTGGTATGAAGAACCAATGAAAAAGAACAAGGGCATTCTGATTCAGCCTAACTTATATGAAGTTGGCGGTACAATGATGTGGGTTTGCGGCGTTGCCTTCCCTATTCACAACAGCAAAGGCCAGATTATGGGTATGCTGGGTGTAGATATGTCTCTTAACTCCCTTTCTTCAATCTTAAAGGAAGCAAAACTCTATGAAAGCGGCTATCTTTCACTCGTGGCACATACAGGTCTTATTGCGGTAACAAAAAATTCAAAAGATGAAGGTCAGTTAAGCAAAGATTTTTCTTCAAAAGAGACTGCAGCTCTTTTTACAAAGTCTGCTAAAGATAAAACTCCCTTCCCAATCAATGGAATTGAAGACAATAAAAAAATCACAAAATATTACAAACCTTTTACTGTAGGTGATGCTGATGAGGTCTGGTTTTTAGGAGTAAATGTTCCTACAAAAGAAGTTTACAGAAGCGGAACTAAAATTGTTGCAAATGTTGTAATAATTTTCCATGTGACCTTAATTGCGGTAATCCTTTTAAGCTATTTTATTATCCGAAGAGTATCTAAAGATCTTCATAAGGGTGAACTTGCCATGAAGAATATTGCCCAGGGAGACGGAGACCTAACAGTCCGCATGGAAGTTAAAAACAGCAATGAACTTGGCCGTATGTATACTTACTTTAACGAAACCATGAAAAAGCTTCAGAACTCTATCAGTCAGGTAAAGAATGTAAGTATCACCATGCAGGATCAGAGCGTTAACCTTAGCGACAACATGAACGATACTGCCGCCGCTGCAAATCAGATTACTGCAAATATTGAAAGCGTAAACAGACAGATTCAGCTTCAGGGTCAAAACGTTATGGAAGCAACAGAATCTATGTCTTCCGTAAAATCATCTGTAGAAAATCTTGTAAGCGATATTCAGAGTCAAAGTTCCTGCGTAGTAGAATCTTCTTCTGCAATTGAAGAAATGGTTGCAAATATCCGCTCGGTAACTGGAATTCTTGAAAAAAACAGTGATACCATTAAAGCTCTTGAAACATCGTCAGGAAGCGGACGTTCCAGCGTAGAAGGGACTGTTCTTGCAACAGATAAAATCAAACAGCAGTCAGAAACCCTGCTGGAAGCAAGTAACATTATTCAGAATATTGCCAGTCAGACAAACCTTCTTGCAATGAACGCCGCCATTGAAGCTGCCCACGCAGGAGATTCTGGAAAGGGCTTCTCTGTAGTTGCTGATGAAATCCGAAAGCTTGCCGAAGACTCTAATGAACAGGGTAAAACAATTACAAATAACCTTACAGAAGTTCTTAAGAGTATTAATGAAGTTGCTGATTCTACAAATAAACTTCAGGAGATTTTCTCTGAAATTTATGGTCTTGCCCAGCAGGTAGCCCAGCAGGAGCTTACAATTATGAATGCCATGCAGGAACAGTCGGAAGGTGGTACTCAGGTACTGGAAGCCATTAAGAAGATTAATGATATTACGGAAAACGTTCGCTCTGGTGGACACACAATGCAGGATGAAAGCAATGCCGTAAACGAAAAAATGGAGCATCTTGCCCGTCTTACCGACGAAATTATGGCCAGCATGGAAGAAATGGCTTTGGGTATGGAAAATATCAATAATTCCATTAACTCTGTTAATGACCTTACCCGTAAAAATAGCAGTAATATCGAAATTCTTGGTACAACTGTAGATAAGTTTAAAGTATAAAGAGATTTTGACATTATAAATATATTGAACTATAATTTTAAAATCTTTTCTTAAGAAAAGAAAAATAATGCACTTACGTGTGAAAACTGGAGAAAAATATGAATAAAACATGGAAAATCTTTGGAATTTTATTATTGGCTGCAAATCTGTTTGTATTAAACAGCTGCGGATTATTGGAAGCCCCAGAACAGGAATGGGAACAGTATAATATTGAGTACAAAGGAGTTGAATTAGACTGCTATGTAATGTTCAGCTCTACAGAAACTGTCTATACACAAAAAACAATTCCTGCCGGCTTTACAGTACTTATTGTTCCAGATGCGTCTGAAACATCTGTTGGAGAAATTCTTGACAACTTTGATTTAGAAACAAACTATATCTATAAGCATTGGAATATTAACGAAAGTCTTACAGTTGCTGATGAAGCAGAAGGAAGTGAAGAAAAATCTATTACAGTAACAAAGAATAAATATTCTGTACTTTACCATGCAGTTAACTGGACAAAAAAAGATGCTAAAGCTCCTGAAGAAACTTATTTTGAAAAATCAAAGTATAAAGAATTTGATATTTCTTCATGTGCTAACTTTAGTCTGAAGGCAGTCTTAAAACAAGTTCTTTTATCAATATTATAGTATTGTCTTAATTCGCCTCTATACAGGGCAGGATAAGATACTTTACAAACTCTCGCAGGCGAACCTGTCTGTGAGAGTTTTTTTATACCCTGAAAAGCACCTTTACATTTTTATCTACAAGGTCACTAAGTTCTTCCTTACTTATTCCCCTTATTTGTGAAACAAAAGCATAAGTATGTTCAACTTTTACAGGAGTATTTACAGTCCCCCTTTCAGGCACAGGCGCTAAATAAGGAGCATCAGTTTCGCATAAAAGCCTGTCAGAAGGAATATATTTAATCAGTTCTTCCATAGCTTCCATATTTTTCTTTTTAGTATAGGTTACACTTCCGCTAAGGCTGATATACCAGCCCAAATCTAAAAAGGCCTTTGCTTCTTCAAGTCCATAACTGTAGCAGTGTATAATTCCCTTATTCCAGCCCGCATTTTTAATGCAGTCCAGGGTATCTTCAAAACCGTCTCTTGAATGAACAATAAAAGGTAAATCCATTTTTTTTGCCAGCTGCAGCTGAAGTTCAAAAAGTTCCCTTTCTGCAAGGTAGGTCTTTCTATCAAAATCTTCCTCGCATCTTCCGTCTACGCCGGCAGGGTTCCAGTGGTGGTCTATTCCCCCTTCCCCAATTGCGACAACCCTTCTATGTAAAATATCCTCATCACCAGAATTTGCCTTTTGAATCTGCTCTTCCAGTTCTTTTATACAGTCAAAGCGATTGTAAATTGAATCCATATCGGGCCAGATTCCGGCTGAAAAATAAAGATAATTTCTTACCTTTTCTGCAAGAATTGAATCCTGAATCTGGGCTATAGTTTTTTCTAAAAGCGCCTGTCTTTCCAGTAAATCATCAGAGCGGGTTCCAATATCAAGGGCAAATTTACAATCCCTTTTTGCAAGTTCTTCAAGTACTTCCTGACCATTTACCTGAGAAGTTGATGTCATAGTTCTGTAATGAAAATGTGTATCGCTAAACATAAATGCAATTATAAACTTTTTATAAAGTTTTGACTATTTTTTGCCGATAATAGATTTTAGAGTAGTATTATTCTTTTCTTAGGTTTATAATTATAAAATATGACGGGAGCAAAATTATGAACGAAGTAGAATTTAAGTCATTTATAAAAAAGGTACCAAAAGCAGAAATTCATATTCATATTGAAGCAGTAATTAAACTTGCCTCTGTAAAAAAACTTTACGAACAGTGTAACGGTAAAGCTATGAGCGATGACGAGTTAAATGAAATATTTTCCTACAATGATTTAAATGGCTTCATTCAGGCCTTTATTAAAGTTCAGAATTTGCTTGTATCTGTAGACGACTTTAACCTTATCTTTGATGATTTAAAAGAATATCTGCTTGAAAACGGCATATCATACTGCGAAGCATTTTTTGCTCCTACTGCCTTCCTTAAGAAGGGCTTTAAATACGAAGACATGGTAAAAATCTTCAAAAAGAAGATTGCAGAAATAAAGAAAGAAACAGGTATAGTAATTAAATTAATTATGGACGTAAGCCGCACCTTTGGTCTTGAAAACGCCATGAATAATTACAAACTCCTTAAAGAATATCCCTGCAATGATATTATTGGTATTGGTCTTGGCGGTGCCGAAAGCAAGGGCGCTGCAAAAGATTATGCCCCTGTATTTAAGCTTGCCGAATCTGAAGGCTACAAGGTTGTTGCCCATGCCGGAGAGGATGTAGGACCAGAAAGCATCTGGGATGCTATTAATTTATGTCATGCCCAGAGAATCGGACACGGAATTACAGCCATTCAGGATGAAAAACTTATGCAGCAGCTTACAGAAAGTAAGCTTCCTGTTGAAGTTTGTATTACTTCGAACACCTTTACTAAAAAGGTTGTAAAAGAAGCAAAAGACCATCCTATCAGAGAATTCTTTGACAGAGGCATGCTTGTAACCGTTAATACTGATGATCCTGTTTTCTTTAAATCAGACTTATTAAACGAATACTGGATTTGTCACAGCCAGCTGAACTTTACAATGGACGAAATTAAACAGTTAGTAATAAACAGCTTTGAAGCAACTTATCTTGCCGCAGACGAAAAAGCAGCATGGATTTCTAAAGTAGAAGAAGCTTTTAAGTCTTAAAAATGTCCTTACTCGAACAATATTATAATAAATTTCACGAAGAACACCGTCTTACAACAAGACATGGCAGGGTTGAATTTTTAACCACTCTTAAATATATAAAAGAATGCCTCGAACAGATAGAATCTGAAGCAGCGGGTTTAGAAAAAAACAAAATCAAAATTGCAGATATTGGAGCCGGAACCGGACGTTACAGCCTTGAATTATGTCACCAGGGTTACGATCTTACGGCCGTTGAACTTGTAAAACACAATCTTGAAATTCTTAGAAGCAAGCACGAAAACATTAAAACCTGGCAGGGAGATGCCCGTAAGCTGGATTTTCTAAAAGATGAAAGTTTTGACATCACCCTTCTCTTTGGCCCTCTTTATCATCTTCACGGAGAGGAAGAAAAACTCAAAGCCTTAAACGAAGCAAAGAGGATTACAAAAAAAGGCGGCTATATTCTTATTGCCTATGTAATGAATGAATACAGTGTAATAAGTTACTGTTTTAAGGCTCATAAATATAAGGAAGTTATGAATAAGGGCGGCCTTTCAGAAGATTTTCATACACTTTGCGGCGAAGAAGATTTGTATGATTATGTCCGCCTGGATGACATTTATAGGCTTAGCGAAAAAGCAGGTCTAAAAAGAATAAAGACAATTGCAGCTGATGGACCAAGTGATTATATGCGTAAAGAATTGAACGAGATGGATGAAGAAGAGTTCCAGGCCTTTATTGCTTTCCACCAGAAAAACTGCGAAAGACCGGAATTACTGGGAGCATCCAGCCACACAGTAGATATTCTGCAAAAATAAGAGCCCTGCTCTTGATTAAGTTTTCATTTTTCTTTAAAATAGTTTTGTTTTTACGGTATTTCCGAACAACAGGAGGTGACACACATGGCAACAATCAACGTAGATGATTCAGAGAACATCGAAAAAGCAATTAAACGCTTTAAACGCATGGTTGAAAAAGAAGGTATTATCCGCGAATACAAAAAGCGTGAATACTTCGTTAAACCTTCTGCTACTCTTCATCAGAAGAAAACAACTCTTGAACGCAAACTTTTGAACAAGAGAAGAAAGACAGAAAAGAAAGATTTCTAATTAGAAATTTTTATAAAAAAAGCCGTCTTAAAAAAGTATTTTACATACTCTTAAAAGACGGCTATTTTTTTGCCCGAGTACTTTTTTAATCTGTATATAAATTATCTCCATCAAAGTAGAGATAAAGTGTTTCGCCTTCCGCACAGGCTATTCTGCCTTCGGTTATAAAATCTTCATAATAATCATAGCGGCTGCTTAAATTAGGATAAACAATTCTTACCCTGAAGTAATAACGGCCATTATTTACATAAAACTTACAGTTATTGTCTGCATAAAGAGGTTCCGAATAATTTTCGCAGGACCAGCATGCCTCCCATTCTTCAGAAGCAGAAGTTCTTACTGCAACTTCATAAACATAGGCTGCATCAGCTCCATATTTGCTGCATTCATTTTTTACAATAACCTTTGTTCTTGAACTGTCATATTCAGACCAGAATTCTTCATCAAGTAAAATAAAACAGCCTGTAAACATTGATGTAAAAACAGCTATAAATAACACCACAAATATCTTTCTACAAACACTCTTCATAATCAACCTCCGTGCTTTTCTTTATGTCTTTATTATGACATTTATAAGAGGCTGATTCTTGAAACTTTACTAAGAGAAAAATAAGAATCTGCTTATTTTTAGATTAATTAAAAAGAGTGATGAGGATTTTTGCACCATCATCATTTAAGGCGCTTATGCTGCCTTCCATTGCATTTATAATTGTTTTTGCAATTGAAAGTCCAAGTCCGCAGCCACCGTCAGAACGGTTATGAGAATCGTCTCCGCGGTAAAAACGCTCAAAAAGATGATCTATAGTTTTAGAATCAAAACCTTTGCCGTTATCCTTTATAAAGATTTCAGTTTTTTCTGAAGTCTCTTTTGCAGAAAAAGTCAGAATTATAGGATCTATTCCGGCCTGAGCACAGTATTTTAAGCTGTTGGAAGTAATTACCGTAAATACCTGGTGCAAAAGTTCCTTATCTGCAATAACAAAAAGCTTTTCCTTACAATCGATATTTATCTTTACCAGAGCATTTATGCTTAAAACTTCCTCCCGCAAACGTTCAAAAAGCTCAAAAAGATTAAAACGCTCCAGCTGCGGCTTAAGTTTTCCGTTTTCTATTCTTGAAATTTGCAGCAGGTTTTCAATTATTGCAGACATAGATTTGGATTCCCTTACAATTGTAGAAAGAGATTTATCAAGCTGCTTTGCATCATCTTTTCCCCAGCGCTGCAAAAGTTTTGCCTGCCCCATTATTACTGCAAGCGGAGTTTTTAATTCGTGAGAAACATCAGAGGTAAACTGCCTTTCCCTGTCAAAATCTATTTTTATGCGTCTGAAAAGGTCATTAAAGGTAAGGGCCAGATCATCAATTTCGTCCCCGTGTTTAGAAAGAGGAAGAAGGGTATCCAGCCTGCTGGCACTAAGTTCTTTTGCCGTTGCGGTCATTCTTTTTACCGGCAGCATGGTTCTTTTTGTAATAAAAAGGGTTACAAAAAAGGAAATTACAAATACAGGAATAAGAATTATGCACATGGACAAGGGCAGCTGCTCTGTCATTCTGGTAAAGGAATCGGTTTCCATGTTCAAAGCTGTCTGAATTGTAACTTTTGAAGAATCCAGTTGAACATCTTTTGTAAAATAATAGATATTTAAGTCACCATCAAGAAAGAAATCCTTATCAACATATTTACGGGCCTTTCTGCCGCTTTTTTCAAGCACAGGAAGATAAGGGTCGTTGGTGGCAGTAAGAGTGTATTTTCCCCCCTGGCCATTTAAATAAACCAGGTAAGATATATAGTATGGAAGGTGGACTTTTTCGTAATCAAAAGAAGATGGCTTATCAGCAAGGAGGCCCTTTTCTACAATTTCTACTGCCTGCAAAAGCTCTTCTGATTTTTGATTCTGTACAATAAGATTGAGCATTCCTATAAAGGCTAAAGACAAAAGGATTACTGTAACAGCAACAATCAGAGAGAATCTAAAGGCAAGTCTTACGGCAACAGAATGAAGAAAAGCTCTTTTCATTATTCATCATCTATCATCATGTAGCCGCTGCCACGAACAGTTTTGATGTACACTTCCCCAGCTACATTATCAATTTTATTTCTTAAATAACCAACGTAAACATCAATTGTGTTTATATCAATAAAATGATCCTGACCCCAGACTTCATCAATCATAGCATCGCGGCTGAGCACCTGATTCTTTCTTTCCATAAGAAGCTTAAGCATAAGGTATTCTGTTTTAGAAAGCTCTATTACTTCGCCTTTAAGAGTAACCTTCATGTTATCGCAGTTTAATTCAAGGTCCCGGATTTTATAGGATTTTGCTTCGCTTCCAATTTTTGAGCTGCGTCTGATAACCGCCCTCATTCTGGCAAGCAGTTCTTCAATTTCAAATGGCTTTGGTAAATAATCATCTGCACCAGCATCAAGACCGTTTACCCTGTCGTAGGTTTCTCCGCGGGCTGTAACCATAATTACAGGAACAGAAGAAGTCTTTCTTATTCTTCTTAAAACCTCAAGTCCGCTAAGCTGTGGCAGCATTACATCGAGCAAAATTAAATCAGGATTAAATGATTCAAATAATTCAAGAGCCTTTCGGCCGTCTTCTGCAACCTTTGTTTCAAAACCTTCGTGCTCAAGTTCAGCCTTTACAAAATCACTGATGCCTTCATCATCTTCAACTATTAAAACTTTTTCCATAAGTTACCCTTACTGTATTCTTTTTGAAAAGGATTCAACCGGATTTCCTTCATAACTTTTTATGCCTGAAATTCTGACTGTAAAAGGACTCTTCTGGTCTATAATCACCCTTACCTGGTTTCCGTCCCTGTTAAAGGTAATTTTTGACCTTACCGGGCTGTCATTAATTGTAATTGATTCAGGCCTTACACTGCGGGGATCAATTGCAGAAGAAAAATAAATATCCAGAGCTTTAGAAGAAGAATCAAAATCAACCCGTCTTACCCTGCAGGGAATATTATCAAGGGTTTTTCTCTGACCCCTGTAACCTTCCGGCTGGGCAGTTAATGCAACAAGAGAAAGTATCAGTAAGATGATTAAAGAATATAACTTCTTCATGCTTACATTATAGATTATATGAGGCCTGCTGTGAATAAGAGAAAAATAAGAATTTTCTTAAAAAGCTATCTTTTAAGATAAACCATCAGAAGCATAATATCAGAATTCCTGATTCCGGAAATTCTGTTTGCCTGACCAAGGGTAACAGGTCTTATCTGTTCAAGCTTAAAGCGGCTTTCTGCAGAAAGAGAAGGAATTGACCCATAATCAAAATCTGGAGGAATATGGGTATTTTCCATCTTATGAAGCTTTTCAACCCTGCGGTCCTGCTTTTCTATATAATACTTGTATTTAGCTTCAATTTTTGCTTCATTCCATTCTGCCTCAGGGTAGCCGGGATTTTCCATATCAGGCTTTTTTAGCAGCATGGCTTCCAGTTCTTCAAGACGGGCATATTTTTCGCAAATCTTGTCGTACTGGGCCTGAGTTTTTAAGCCGCACTTAAGGGCATACTTTGCAAGACGGCGGTCGGCTGTATCGTGACGGAGTTTCAGACGGTATTCTGCACGGGCTGTAAACATTCGGTATGGTTCTTTTGTTCCCAGTGTTACCAGGTCATCAATCAAAACACCAATATAAGCTTCGTCTCTTCCTAAAATAACAGGTTCATAAGAAGGAATAACTTCAAATTTCTGATAGCCTGCTTCCTTCTGTATTTTCTGAATATAGGTATTTAATTCTTTTGTTTCGCGTGCTGAAATCTCTGCAAAAACAGATTTTTCTTCGGCGGTCATTTCTGCTTTTGGACAGAAATGATCTTTTTCTGTACTTGAAGGAACCCCGTTCATAGTGTCAGGGATTGCCTTTAATGGACCGCAGGTCTGAATATGAGCCTTAGCATATAGCCCCGCATTCATTCCGGCAATCATTCCCTGCCCTGCAGCTTCTTCGTAACCACTGGTACCGTTTATCTGACCGGCATCAAAAAGGCCTGCAACTCTTTTTGTTTCAAGAGAAGGATAAAGCTGGGTTGGCTCAACAAAATCATATTCTACTGCATAGCCCGGACGGCTCTGAACTGCATTTTCAAAACCAGGCATTGTGCGCATAAAGGCATCCTGAACACATTCAGGTAAAGAAGAAGAAAGTCCGTTTAAATAGATTTCTTCGGTTTCAAGACCTTCCGGCTCAACAAAAATCTGATGGCGGTCGCGTTCCTTAAAGCGCATAACCTTGTCTTCAATTGAAGGACAGTAGCGGGGACCAATTCCATGAATCTTTCCCGAATACAAAGGTGAACGTCCAATATTATTACGGATTATTTCGTGAGTTTTTTCGTTTGTATAAACTATATGGCAGGGAACCAGAGGCCTCTCAACTTTTTCTGTTTCAAAGCTGAAAGGAATAACTTCTTCGTCTCCGGGCTGCTCTTCCAGTTTAGAAAAATCAATTGTTTTACGAAGAATTCTTGGTGGAGTTCCAGTCTTTAATCTTCCTGTAGTAAAGCCTAAACGGTGCAGGCTTTCTGTAAGACCGTAAGCGGCGCTTTCTCCGATTCTACCACAGGGAGCATCGTACTCACCAATAAAGATACGTCCGCCAAGGAAGGTTCCTGTTGTAAGTACAACCGAGCGTACCGGTATAATGCGGCCGCGCTGGGTAACAAGCCCTGTAACCTTCTGCCTCATTCCGGAACGGGCAGCTTCTGTTACGCCTTCGTTTCTTGATTCACCGGGAATTGTTCCCTTCTCTGCGCTTGAATCTGAGTTTGGAGGAAGCGGGGTGTCGGATGCTGTTGTAAGAATATCTATTACAGTATCCATTAAGGTATATAGATTTGGTGTTTTTTCGCAAATTTTACGGGCGAGCTGTGAATAGGTAATTTTGTCGGCCTGGGAACGGGGAGCCTGTACGGCAGGGCCCCGGCTCTTGTTAAGCATGCGGAACTGAATCATTGAATTATCGATGATTTTTGCCATTTCGCCGCCAAGGGCATCTATTTCGCGGACTATATTTCCCTTTGCAATTCCTCCAATAGAAGGATTACAGGACATTCGGGCAATAGCATCCGGAGTCTGTGTAATTAAAACTGTTTTTAAACCCATTCTTGCGCAGGCAAGACCTGCTTCAATTCCTGCGTGACCTGCGCCAACTACAGCAACGTCATAATAATCGTAAAACATAATTACGATGTATTATAGTAAAAACAATTAGCTTATACAATTAAGTTTAATAAATCTAAAGGCGCAGCGGCCGTCATTTTTGCCCCGTGCTCAATTAAAAAGGCTTTGCCCCTGAAGCCCCACTCGGCTCCCACAGCATCAATTCCGGCATTAAGACCAGTTGCAATATCAACATCTGAATCCCCGACAAAAAGCAGGCCTGAAAGGATTTTTTCGTCAGGCTTTTCTTCTGCCCCGCAGGTATTTCCAGCACAAAGCCCCAGCTTTTTGCAGATGGAATAAACTCCAAGAGGAGATGGTTTTACAGGTATAGAATCCTTTCCACCGCTTATGCAGTCAATAAGACCGGGGAAAAATCTCTTGCAAAGTTCAATTGCAGCAACTTCATCTTTATTTGTATTAACTGCAATCTTACAGCCTCTGGCCTTTAATTCCTTAAGGCATTCTGTCATTCCCTGGTAGGGAGCGGTTTTTTCCAGGCAGTGATTTCTATAATACTCAACAAAATCATCATAAACCTTCTGAAATTTTGGATTTGCCTCTGCTCCAGGCACAGCCCTTTCTATAAGCTTACGAATTCCGTTTCCTACCATGAATCTTACTTCTTCTACCGTATAGGTTGATAAAGCATTGTTTTTCAGACTTGCATTTAAGGAATCTGCCAGGTCATCCAGTGTATTTAAAATTGTTCCGTCTAAATCAAAAATTACCAGTGAATACTTCATATCTTTAAATATAATTAAAATCTGTATTATTTTCAAACCTTGAAATAACCACTATAAAAGTATATTCTTATAGATAAAACAGCATAAAAATTTACGAGGAAAAAAATGGCTAAAAAATTGAAAAGAAACCTGAAAGTTAATTTTCTAATGAATGTTGCCGGCGGAATTCAGGTAAAAAAACTTAACAAAGCATCTAAAAACTGTGAAAAAGCACAGGAAAAAACTTTACGTGCAATTCTTGAATATGCAAAAGATACAGAATGGGGAAAAGCACACAATTATGACAAAATCTTACAGGCTAAAGACGCTAAAGAGCTTCAGAAATTATGGGAAGAAAATCAGCCTGCAATTCAATACGAAGATATCAGACCTTTTGTAGAAAGACATAAGAATGGAGAAGAAAATGTTCTTTTCCCTGGAAAACCAATGATGTATGCAACTACATCAGGAACTACAAAAGAACCAAAATGGATTCCAATTACAAACGAATACTATCAGAATATTTATTCAAAAATGTCAAAAGTATGGCTGTGGACTTTTATTCACTACAGACCTAAGGTATTTGGCGGAATGGTTACTTCAATTGTAGGAAAATCTGTTGAAGGTGCAGCTCCAGACGGAACTGTTTACGGTTCAGTTTCTGGTGTTACAAGACGTGACTGTCCTGAATTTATTCACAGTCTTTACTGCGAACCAGATGAAATGTATTCCATTGCAGATTACAAGGCCCGCTACTACTGTATTATGCGTACAGGTATTGAAAAAGATGTAACCCTTCTTGTAACAGCAAACCCTTCTACAATTGTAGAAATGCAGAATAACGTAAACGAATTCTTTGATGAATACGTAAAGGATATTGAAACTGGTACCCTCAACTCTTCATTAAATCTTGATCCAGAGATTCGTAAAGTTCTTGAATCACGCTATTCTCCAAATCCTGAAAGAGCAAAAGAATTACGCGAATTAAAAGAAAAATACGGCACAGTTTTACCAAAACACTACTGGCCTAACATGCAGGTACTTACAACCTGGAAATGCGGTAATACAAAAGTTTACCTCGAAAAATTCAAGGATTCCTTCCCAGAGCAGACTTTACACCAGGAGTTCGGCTACTTTGCTTCTGAATGTAGAGCCGGCTTAGTTATGAACGGAAAAAGCGATACAGTTCTTTTCCCACACATGCACTACTTTGAATTTGTTCCGGAAGAAGATCTTGATAAAGAAAACAAACGCTTCTTAAGACTCTGCGAACTCGAAAAAGGCAAACGCTATTCTATTTTTGTAACAACCTTTGCAGGTCTCTACCGCTACGATATGAACGACCTTATTGAAGTTACAGACTTCTATGGCACAATTCCTGCAATCCAGCTTGTACAGAAAATCAACGGAATTATCACTATGACAGGAGAAAAACTCCACGAACGTCAGTTTATAGAAGCAGTTCATCAGGCTGAAGTTTCAGAAAAGACTTCATTAAAATTCTTTGTAGGCTTTGCTGAACTTGAATCATCAACCTATCACTTCTATTTTGAATTTGCTGACCAGAATACAAGTCAGGAAACAGCCGACGCTTTCGCAAAAGTTGTAGATAAAAACCTTAAAGACATGAACATTGAATATGCTGCAAAACGCGATTCTTTCCGTGTAAAGGATCCTGTTGCACATCTTCTTCAGAAAGAATCATTTGAAACCTACAAGGCACGCTGTATCGATATGGGTGCCCGCGACGGACAGTTCAAACTGAATCTTTTGATGCAGGATGAAAAACGCCACGCAATGTTCAAAGATTTAATTCGCAAATAATTTATATGGAGATAAGAAAAAATGGGTGAAAACTATTTTAACAAAATTCCCTGGAGAGAAGCCAGATTACAGTTAGGACACTGCCGTTCTATGGCAAAGGAAGAATTTGCTGACGGAGTAAATGCTCTTAAGGGTAAAAAAATTGTAATTGTTGGATGTGGAGCACAGGGCTTAAATCAGGGTATGTGTCTTCGCGATTCAGGACTTGATGTTTCTTATGCTTTGAGAGAATCTGCAATCAAAGAAAAAAGACAGTCATGGAAAAATGCAACTGAAAACGGATTCAAAGTTGGCACTTATGATGAAATGATTCCTACTGCAGACTTAGTAGGTAACCTTACTCCAGATAAACAGCATACAGCTGTAATTACAGAAGTAATGAAGAGAATGAAAAAAGGCTCTGCACTATGGTATTCACACGGCTTCAACATGATTGAAGAAGGTATGATTATTCGTGATGACATTACAGTTGTAATGTGTGCGCCAAAAGGTCCTGGTACAGAAGTTTACCACGAATTTGAACGCGGCTTTGGTGTTCCAGATTTAATCGCTGTACACCCTGCAAACGACCCTGAAGGAAAAGGCTGGGCTATTGCAAAAGCTCTTGCAGTTGGAATGGGCGGAAGTAAAGCCGGTGTTCTCGAATCATCATTTGTAGCAGAAGTAAAATCTGACTTAATGGGAGAACAGACAATTCTCTGTGGTATGCTGCAGGCAGGAACAATCGTATGTTACGACAAAATGATTGAAGAAGGAATTTCTCCTGAATATGCAACTAAATTATTAATGCACGGCTGGAACGTAATTTCTGAAGCTCTTAAATGGGGTGGAATTACAGGTATGTTAGACAGACTTTCTAACCCTGCAAAAATTAAGGCAAATGCTCTTTCAAAAGAAATCAAGACTTTGCTTACCCCTCTTTACCAGAAACATATGGACGACATCATCAGTGGAAAATTCTCAAGCACAATGATGAAAGACTGGGCTAACGGAGACAAGGATCTTCTTACCTGGCGTGAAGCTACAGGACGTCTTGCATTTGAAAAGAACGAAGAATCAAAAGAAGAAATCAGTGAACAGGAATACTTTGATAAGGGTATTCTGATGGTTGCCATGGTAAAAGCCGGTTGTGAACTTGCCTTCGAAACTATGGTAGATGCAGGAATTAAACCTGAATCAGCTTACTACGAATCATTACACGAAGTTCCTCTTATTGCAAACCTTATTGACCGCAAACGTCTTTACGAAATGAACAGAGTTATTTCTGATACTGCTGAATATGGTTGTTACTTATTTGCAAATGTTGCCGCTCCTATGATGGCTAAAGAATTAATGCCAAAATTACACACAGATGTAATTGGAAAAGGTCTTACATTAAAAGACAATGGTGTAAGCAATGCCGAATTAGTTGCAGTTAATGCAGAAATCCGTAACCACCCTATCGAAGTTGTAGGCCGCAAACTGCGTTCATACATGACCGCAATGAAGGCGATTATTTAGTTCGAAGAACTAAATACGTCGAGTCAAGGCACGCTCACGCTTAAAGCCTTGACTTCGCCGTTTTGAGGGTTTTGTAATAACCCCTCAATAAGCAAAAAAGATTTCCCCGGCCCGGGGGAATCTTTTTTTTTAAGGAAAATTCCAGCGAAAACGTTTGCGAAAAACAAAAACTTGTCATAGAATAAAAAATTATGGTAACA
>ODAI010935142.1_pt1 | contig 15339 bp, 12 predicted proteins | sample 1539321 | NCBI WGS metagenome assembly ODAI01 (sample SAMN02144231, study PRJEB22623) | gut metagenome | biome: sheep rumen | host: Ovis aries | place: New Zealand
CCCCCACGCTGCGCTTGGCACCCGATGTGATCCGCCACCTCTATGAGAACGAGGCACCATCCGTGAGCATGTTCACCAAGGAGTCGCCCGATGAGTTGAAGCCCAAGTTGAAATAGCAGTGTGACAGGATGCTGCATTTGAAATCATGCAAAAAAAATGCGGTTTCTCCAAGTCTTTTCTTTCGCCTAATAGTTATAACTTGCTACTTCCAGGCTCAAATTGAGCAAATCAACAATAAATTGCAAGATTTAATCAATTATTCACGTCAAACATTCAAGCTTTTAGTGAAAATTTATTATCTTTGTGCCTGAGGAAAATCCTTAAAACGATGAAAGGAAAAAAACTTAATCGTATAAAAATTGCTCTCGTTGAGCAAGAAAAAACTGCCAAATGGCTCGCTGGTGAGTTAGGTAAGGATCCTTCCGTTATCAGCAAGTGGTGTACCAATACCATTCAGCCTTCACTGGAAATCCTTCTTAGGATTGCCGAAATCCTGCAAGTTCCTGTAGGGGATCTTGTCAGGAAGCCAAATTTCGAGAAGTAAATGACTAAAAACGGACCTCCATCATGGCAACAAACAAAAACGCTACAATCAGGTATAGAGCATTAGACAAATGCTTCCGCGACTTTCGTCATCGATACTACATCGAGGATTTGATAGAGAAGTGTGAAGCGGAGCTGGAGTCATTCAACTTCACTGCTAATGTAAGCCGTCGCCAAATTTTTGATGATATCCGCTTTATGGAGAGCGAAGCAGGTTGGAGCATTCCACTCGACCGTCTGAAGGATGGCAAGAAGACCTATTATCGATACTACGAAAAGGACTTCACCATCAACGAACAGCCACTGACAGACGAAGAGGCACAGCAATTGCAAACGGTCATTCTTACGCTGAGCCGTTTCCGTGGCTTGCCTTGCAATGAGTGGGTAGATGAAGTGATCTCCAACCTCGAATGGCGATTCAACCTGAAGGGTAACAAGGAGAATGTTGTCAGTTTTGAGCAGAATGAAAATCTGAAAGGATTAGACAAACTGAGCGACGTACTTGACGCTACTTCCAATCATCAAGTAGTAGAAATTCTTTACCACAATTTCAAGAATGGTGGACGAGATATTTTCTTCACAGTCCATCCTTATTATGTCAAGCAGTTCAATAACCGTTGGTTCCTTTTTGGACTGGATCATGAATACCGCAACATCGACACCATTGCTCTCGACCGCATTGTCAAGATGAATGTTGCAGAGGATATTCCGTTTATTCCGAACAATGAAATCGACTTCGAGCACTACTTTGATGATGTTATTGGAGTGACCATACCTGATAAAGGGGTAGAGAAACTGAACATAGAACTACAGTTCACTGAAGGTCGGTTCCCCTACGTTACCTCTAAGCCGATACATCGTTCACAGCATACTGTAAGCGAGGAGGAACGCATTATCAGCATCGACGTAAGACCTAATAATGAATTGGTTGCCCAGATACTCTCTTTCGGTCCTGACGTGAAGGTGCTTTCTCCAGAACCATTCCGGCAACAGATTATCAGCAAGATTAAAGAAAACTTCGACAACTACAATCCACAATGATAACAGGCGAGATAAAAAACAAAATAGACCAGATATGGGACACCTTCTTTGTGGCAGGCGTCACCAACCCCATCACCGTGCTTGAGCAGATGACCTATATCTTCTTCATGAAGATGCTCGACGACAAGCAACTGCAAGAAGAGGACAACGCCCGTGATTTCGAACAGGAGCTGAAGAATCCCACATTCCCTGCTGGCGAGAACTGGTTCAATCCGGAGACCAAACAGGAAGTGCCCTACGAGCAGATGCGGTGGTCGGTGTTCCGCCACACCGGCCCTGAGAACATGTTCAACATGGTGCGCCAGAATGTGTTTGAGTTCATCAAGCATATCGGCACGGGCGAGGAGTCGGCTTACTCCCGCTACATGAAGAACGCCATCTTCCTCATTCCCAATGCCCGCACGCTGACAAAGGTGGTGGATGGCGTCGATGCCCTCGACATGAACAACCGCGATGCCATGGGCGATGTCTATGAATACATTCTCGGCAAGATGGCGGCATCGGGCACTAACGGCCAGTTCCGCACGCCTCGCCACATCATCCGCATGATTGTGGAACTGATGGAGCCTACACCCAAGGACTACATCTGCGACCCCGCCATGGGGTCGGCAGGGTTCCTTGTCGAAGCGGTGAAGTATATCAAGGAGAACTATGGCACATCTATGTATGTGGCCGAGGAAGTGCGCCACATGAAGACGTCCATGATCAATGGCTATGACACCGACCAGACCATGCTGCGCATTGGTGCCATGAACCTTATGCTGCATGATGTGACGGCCCCCGAACTGGCCTGGCGCGACTCGCTTTCTGAGCAGAACGAAGACCAGGGGTGCTACTCTCTGGTCATGGCCAATCCTCCCTTTGCAGGCAGTCTCGACAAGGGCAACGTCAACAAGAAGATTCTTGCATACGCCAACACCAGCAAGACGGAGCTCTTGTTCCTCGCTCAGTTTGTGCGTTCCTTGGAGGTCGGTGGGCGGTGCGCCAGCATCGTGCCCGACGGCGTGCTCTTTGGCACATCAAAGGCTCATGTTGCCATCCGCAAGGAGATAGTGGAGAATCAGCAGTTGAGGGCTGTCATCTCCATGCCGAGTGGCGTGTTCAAACCCTACGCAGGAGTTAGTACAGCTGTGCTTGTCTTCACAAAGACAAATTGCGGTGGTACCGACAAGGTGTGGTTCTACGACATGAAGGCCGACGGCTTTAGTCTTGACGACAAGCGAAGTGCTATCAGCGACAACGATATTCCCGATGTGGTGGCTCGTTTCCACAACCTGCAGGCTGAGGAGTCGCGCTCTCGCAAAGAGCAGAGTTTCCTCGTGCCGGCAGAAGAGATACGCCAGAACGGCTACGACCTCTCCATCAATAAATACAAGGAGATAGAGCGCGAGAAGGTGGAGTATGAGCCCGTGGCAGACATCCTCGCTCGCCTTGAAAAGAACGAAGGGGAATTTCTGAAGGGCTATAGCGAATTGTATAAGATGCTGGAAGGAGAATGATTTTCAGAAGCCTATGAAAAAAGAGACCTATGAAGCCCAGAAAGCCTTCGCTGGCGAGAAGAAAGCATCCATGCTTCGTCGTTGCGTGGGGCACGACTACACCAATCGTCAGATCTACATGATAACGATGGTGACAGAAGGGCGTAGGCCTCTCTTTGGTAGTGTGGTGGGCAAAAGTGATGGTGAGCCGGGCAGCCCCGTCGAGCCTCGCATGGAGGTCTCTCCATTGGGCCAGCGTGTGATGGACGAGTGGTGGGCTACAACGTCACACCATCCGGAGGTAGAGGTGCTTGCCCTTCAGATGATGCCCGACCATTTGCATGGCATCCTCTTTGTGAGAGAGAAGATGGAGCAGCCTTTGGGCATGGCTCTTCGTGGTTTCAAGCAGAGCTGCAATCGCCACTACCGCGAGCTCATCCTCGGCGTCCCCTCCGTCCCGTCTGTTGCGTTGCCAACGCAACAAACTGAACCCCGCGACCGCTGCGGCGAAGACCGCACCCACGGCATGCTTTTCGCACGCGGCTATAACGACCACTTGCTCCTCCGCCAAGGACAGCTCGACACCTGGCTCAATTATCTAGCAGACAACCCTCGCCGCCTGCTCATGAAGCGGGAGCATCCCGACCTGTTCCGAGTGAGAAGAGGGGTAGAGATTGCTGGACAAGCCTTCTCCGCCCTCGGTAATATCTTCCTGCTTAAGCGCCCGTCACTCGTGCAGGTGCAATGTTCAAGAAGTCTTACCGATGCGGAAATAGAGGCAAAGATTCGCCAATGTCTGGAAGCGGCCAACAAAGGAGCGGTTCTCGTTTCGCCATCTATCTCGAAAGGAGAAAAGTGCGTAATGAGGGCTGCATTCGAGAAAGGGTTCCCCGTAATTTATCTTCAAGAGAATGGACTCACAGATCTGGCGAAACCTGGTGGAGCACGAATGGATGCCTGCGCAAGGGGACAGCTGCTCATACTTGCTCCATGGGAGCACCATAATGAGAAAACTACCATCAGCCGCAATCAATGCCTATCGCTTAACGAAATGGCAAAATTAATTTGTAAAACAAAGGGGAAAAAAGAATGAAAAAAGGATGGACATATAGGAAATTAGGAGAGGTTGGAACTATAGTCACAGGTTCCACTCCTTCTACTAAGGATGAAGCAAACTATTCTTCACCTGATTATTGTTTCATCAAACCGAGTGACTTGCCTTCAAATGGAATAGCCGTAATTGATGAGAGTGAATTTCATATATCAGCAAAAGCTTTCAGTACTGCCAGGCAATTACCAAAAGGTAGCGTAGTTGTCTCGTGTATAGGTATAATTGGAAAAGTTGGCATCCTTAATATAGATGCTTGCACAAATCAGCAGATTAATGCAATAATACCAAACGAAACCATCATACCCAAATGTTTGGCTTACATAATCTGTAATAGAAAAAGAGAGTTAGTGCATATTGCTAACGCACCAGTAGTACCTATTATAAATAAGAATGAGTTTTCTAAGTTTTCAATCCCCGTTCCCCCTCTCTCCGAGCAGCAATCGATAGTTGCGGAGTTGGATAAGATCAACATGCTGATAAGTCTGAAGAAGGCGCAGTTGAATGACCTCGACAATCTCGCTCAAAGCATATTCTATGAGATGTTTGGCGACCCCGTGGAGAATGAAAAGGGATGGGAGGTGAAGAAGTTAGGAGAAATAGCAGCAGATAAACTTTCTTATGGCTCAGGGGCTTCTGCCATATATTATAATGGTGAAACAAGGTATGTAAGGATTACTGATATTACTGATAATGGAGAACTTGATAACAACATGGTTTCTCCAAGTACCATTGACGAAAAATATCTTTTGAATGATGGAGATATTTTATTTGCACGAAGTGGTGCAACGGTTGGGAAAACGTTCCTATATACTTCTAAATATGGAAGATGTATATATGCAGGATATCTGATAAGATATATTCCAGACAAAGATAAAGTTATTCCAAATTATGTATTTGGCTTAACAAAAACTCAATATTATAAATCATTTATAGCAAACAACCAGAAAGCAGTTGCACAACCGAATATAAATGCTAAACAATACGGAGATTTGAAAATCCCCCTTCCCCCTCTCCCTCTCCAGCAAACCTTTGCGAAGAGAATAGAGATGATAGAGCGGCAGAAGGGTGCGATAACTTCCGCGATAAAAGACCTCGAAACCCTGCTGGCTTCACGAATGCAATATTGGTTCGACTAAACAACCGCAAATGTAAAAACATTATGAACAACGAGAATAGAGTCAAACTTACCCACTTGCTGAATCAGCATAAGGAACTTGGAATAACCGAACAGATAGACTACGAAAAATTCTATCTGTACAGCATCATTACCCATTCCACAGCCATAGAAGGTTCTACCGTAACGGAGGTTGAAGCACAGTTGCTGTTTGACGAAGGTATCACATCAAGCAAACGCACCATGACGGAGCAAATGATGAACCTCGACCTGAAAGCAGCATACGACTACGGCATGGCGTGGATTCGTGATCATAAGGACATTACTGTTGACTGGCTTGTGTATCTGGCGTCGAAGGTGATGGCTCGCACAGGTAGTGAGTACAAATCGCTCGGTGGAGATTTCTCTGCTGCAAGAGGCGAGCTACGCAAGTTGAATGTGACGGCAGGCGCTGGCGGCAAATCTTACATGCACTATCAGAAAGTGCCCATGAAGTTACAAGCCTTCTGTGAGGAGCTGAACAAGCGAAGAAAAGCGATAGATGCCAACGATGTTGCAGCTGTCTATGACCTGAGTTTCTGGGCACACTTCGAACTGGTAACTATTCATCCCTGGGCAGACGGGAATGGTCGTACCTGTAGGTTGCTGATGAACCTGCTGCAATGGGAGTTTGGTGTAATACCCACAAAAGTACTGAAGGAAGATAAAGCCGAATATATTCAGGCACTCATCGACACACGAGAAGAAGAGGACATCAATATCTTCCTCGACACGATGGCATCACTCCATTGCAAACATCTGAAGCATGATATTGACTCGTTTGTCAGCTCGATTGCCGAGAAAGTGGTCGATAAACATGATCTTGCAAAGGAAATGGTCGATAAATGGTCGATAAAACCAAGTTTGGCCGATAAACTGGGTGACATACTTGTGTTTTTGGCCGATAAAGAAGAATTTGCAACAGAAAGCATCATCCGGGAGTTTGGCCTTACTGCCACCACCGCAAAACGCTACTTGCGCCAATTGGTAGAGTTTGGCTATCTCGTAGCTCATGGTGCGAACAAGAACAGAACCTATAGAATAAAGAAATAAAACCCCATCATACCTATGGCAAAGAACTTTGACTACATTCTGAAAGTTGCAGAGCATGCGCCTGGATTCAAGCGGCTGCATGACTACTGCGACAAGGCAGAGACATTCCAAACGACTTATCCGGAAGAGTCAGCCAACAATGCGCGCAAGGCTCTGGAATGGCTTGTAAAGAACATGCTCAAGATGAAGGACGTGCAGATTGCTGAGAAAGATACGCTCAACGATCTGCTCCATAAGCCCGAGACATACGCCTTCATCAACCATGACTATCACCTTGAAGACGACATCCGGTTGGTGCAAAGAATTGGCAATTCGGCCAGTCACGACGGAGCGGAACCCATAAAACGTGTGAAGGCTTTCCGCTGTCTGCGTGCTCTTTATAATGTAGTCGCCGGATTCATGTACCGATGGGGTGCAGTGAAGAGCATCAACCCGTTTGATGCTACTTTGGTCCCTCAGTCGCTCACTGGTCCTGTTGTCGTGACATCGCCAGCACCGCAGGTGGAGCCTGATGTGGTCGACAGTGTGCCAAAGGAGAACGTGGAGCATCCTCAGGCTCCCGAGATGCCGCAGGAATCGCTTGCCAGCGAAGCCATCACACGCAAGTATCTGATTGACTACATGCTTATCGAGGCGGGTTGGGATATTCTCGAAACGAAGGGCGACATCCAGGGCGGAAAGGCTTGCATTGAGGTGGAAGTCAGCGACATGCCCACCGCGTCGGGCAAGGGATATGCAGACTATGTGCTGTTCAGCCGTGGCGGCAAGCCCCTTGCTGTGATCGAGGCAAAGTCCACGACGCATGAGGTGGGGGAGGGTCGCCGTCAGGCCCTGCTCTATGCTGATTCGTTGCAGAGGAAGTACGGAGTTCGCCCCGTCATTTACTATACCAATGGCTTTAAGACCATGATCATCGACGGCATGGGCTATATGGATCGGCCGGTGTATGGCTTCCACTCTATGGACGACCTGGAACGGTTGATGCAGAAGCGCGACCGTGCAGAGATTCGCGACCTGCGCATCAATGAAGCCATCACCAACCGCCCGTATCAGCAGACAGCCATCAAGAGCATCATAGAATGGCTGAACCAGAAGCACCGGCGAGGACTGCTCGTCCTGGCGACGGGCACAGGCAAGACGCGTGTGTCAATCTCTCTATGCGACATCCTGATGCGCAATGACTGGGTGAAGAACGTGCTGTTCCTGGCCGACCGCACGGCACTCGTGAATCAAGCTCATAAAAACTATGAGGCGCTGTTGCCGGATGTGTCGATGGCTGTCCTCAGCGAGGAGAAAGAGCCTGACATGCAGGCCCGCATCATGTTCTCCACCTACCAGACGATGATTAACTACATCGACAAAGAGGAAAAGAAATTCAGCGTAGGACGCTTCGACCTTATCATCATCGACGAGGCGCACCGTAGCGTGTTCGGCCGTTATGGGGCCATCTTCAATTACTTCGACTCGCTGCTGATAGGTTTGACGGCCACTCCACGCGACGAGATCGACCGCAGCACCTACGAACTGCTGCAGCTCGATAACGGCACCCCTAACTACAGCTATGACCTTGAAGAGGCGGTGGCCGATGGCTATCTCGTTCCCTACGAGACACTACAGTATCATTCAAAGATCATGGAGAGTGGTATCAAGTGGGATGACCTGCCCAAAGATCAGCAAGACAAGCTTGATGAAGTGTGGACTTACGAGAAAACGCTTGCGGGCATGGCCGACGACGAAGAGTATCACCGTGACATTGAATCAAAGGAAATTTTCAGTTACCTCATCAATAACGACACCATCGACAAGGTGCTTCAGCAACTGATGGAGAAGGGCTTGAAGATCAATGGCGGAGAGGATGTCGGCAAGACCATCATCTTCGCTATGAACCACACTCATGCGGAGCATATCGTGAAGCGTTTCCGCGAACTCTATCCTGAGAAGGGTGAGGAGTATTGCCAGCTGATCGACAACTATGTGAAGTATGCAAATGCCCTGATTCTCGACTTTGGCCAACCAAAGAAGATGCCACAGATTGCCGTGTCGGTGGATATGCTCGATACGGGTGTTGATGTGCCGTCGATCCTCAACCTGGTGTTCTTCAAGCGTGTGAAGTCGAAGATCAAGTTCATGCAGATGATCGGTCGTGGCACGCGTCTCTGTCCTGGTGTATATGGCGACAAGGACAAAGATAAGTTCTATATCTTCGACTGGTGCAACAACTTTGAGTATTTCTCTGTCCATGCCGATGGTGCTGAGCCGGTATTGGTGGAGTCGCTGACCGAACGCTTGTTCTCGCTCCGTCTTGACATTGCCCTTGCCCTTCAGTCGGCGGATCATCAGGAGAAGGAAGAGGATAAGAAACTGCACGACGAGCTGAAGGCAATACTCCATGCACAGGTGGATAGCCTCAGCATGGCACGTATCGACGTAAGGGAAAAGATTGAATTGGTAGAACCCTACCGCTCGCGGGATGCTTGGGTGTGCCTGTCGGAGGTGGATGTGGCCAAGTTGAAGGGTATTGCCTCATTGCTTCCCCGGCCTAACGAGAACGACGCTGCCAAGCGTTTTGACATCCTGATGCTTCACCTCCAGTTGGAGCAGGTGGACAGCACGGTAAATGCCGACAAGGCACGTGCAAGTGTTATTGGCATTGCCCATCTGCTGGAGGACAAAGCCTCCATTCCTTTGGTCAGGGCTCGGATGGATACCATACGTGAGGTGCAGACCGTTGAGTTCTGGGAGAATGCCACGATAGACAGATTAGAACGCGTGCGCAAAGAACTCCGTGACCTGGTTCACATCCTCGCAGAAAGTCGTGACGATAGGAAGTTCATCATTGACATTGAAGACACCACATCCTCTGATGCCGATGCGGTGCGTGTAACGCTGAAAGCCACCTACAAGCAGCGCGTCGTTGACTACCTGGCCACCCACACCGACAATCCCACCTTGAAGAAGATCCAGAACTTTGAACAGTTGTCATGTTCAGACATTGTTGAGCTTCAGCGAGTACTCTGGGAAGAGCTAGGCACGCGTGAGGAGTACAATGAGTTTACTAATGGCAAGCGTTACAGCATGAACGTGGCAGCCTTCATCCGGGTCATCAACGGCATTGACCGCAAAAAGGCGTTGGAGAAGTATGCGGCGTTTATCAAGGGTGCTGACCTGAACGCAGAGCAAGAGCAGTATCTGAAAAACATCCTCGACTACATCAGCGTGAACGGCGACATTCAGTTGAGCGACTTCATGGAATACCCACTAAAGCATTACCGCTGGCGTGACGTCTTTGGAAGTCAGTTTGTTGGTCTGAAGGATTTCGTGAAGGAGGTGCACCAAGTGATCTCAATAACTGGATAAATTTTTGGGCTGTTAAAAGATTAATTTTGATGCCTTGAAAATAGTTTGAATTAATGAAAAAGTGGGTTAAAAATACCCACTTTTTTATTTTTATTTTTGGTGTGCAGAAACACTGCACAGGTCGTATATACCTTTGCATTAGAAATCAAGAGAAACACTCCTGATAGAAACTAAAATCATACGACCATGAAAATTTGCAAAATCTTTGAAATGAGTTGCTTCGTTGTTAACCCGGAGAAAAACGACGACTTTGAGCATGTACTCTCCATCCTGATGGTTCCAATGAAAGGATTCGATGAGACAACCAACACCTACGCCATCCACATGACGTACAAACTAATGTCATATATCCAGCGTGAATGTCGTTTTCGTGGCGTAACCATCCTCTCAAAGAAAATGAATGTAGTGAATGATGAAGAATACAAGGCATTCAAAGCTGAAAAAAGGGAAAGTAGAGTCAATAGATATTCAAATTGACAACAATATTGTAAAACCATTAATACCAATTATTATGAAAGAACTAATCTGTCCAAACTGCCACAAGGCTTTTACAGTAGATGAAGCAGACTACGCTTCTATCGTTAATCAAGTTAAGAACGCAGAGTTCAATGCGGAGGTTGACCGTCGCATTGCAGAATTGCATGATCGCCACAAGGCTGAGGAGCAACTGGCTGCCGCCAAGGCAGAGAAGGCATATCAGACGGAGTTAAGTAAGAAGGATATCGCTCTGACTCAGAAGGAGGCAGAGATTGCCAAGCTCAAAAGTGAACTTGACTCTGTGGAAGAGAAGAAGGCAACAGAGTTGACTCTTGCACTTGCTGACAAGGACAAGGAGATTGCCAAGCTTCGGTCTGAGATCAGTGAGTCAGACAACAAAATGAAGATTGCCGTGATGGAGGAACAGCGCAAGGCTCAGGAGAACATTCAGGGCAAAGAGGCGGAGATTGCTCAGTTGAAAGCAAATGCCGAACTGAGCAAACAGGCTGCTGCCATCCATGAGAATACCATCAAGGAACAGTATGAACTGAAACTGAGAACTGCCCAGGAGCAGGTTGATTACTACAAGGATTTGAAGACTCGCATGTCAACCAAGATGATTGGCGAGACTCTGGAGATCCATTGCTCTACTCAGTTCAACCAGATGATGCGCTCGATGATGCCTAACGCGTACTTTGAGAAGGATAATGACGCATCGGGAGGATCGAAGGGTGACTTCATCTTCCGTGATTTCGCTCCTGATGGCACAGAGTATGTGTCGATTATGTTTGAGATGAAGAACGAAGCTGACGAGACGGCTACCAAGCATAAGAACGAGGACTTCTTCAAGAAGTTGGATGCTGACCGTAAGGCTAAGGGCTGTGAGTTTGCGGTACTCGTTTCACTACTGGAGCCAGAGAACGAACTCTACAATGGCGGTATTGTTGATGTATCCTACAAGTACGACAAGATGTATGTCATTCGCCCGCAGTTCTTCTTGCCTATTATCTCATTGCTCGTTCAAACCTCTAAGAAAAGTCTGGAATACAAACAGCAACTTGCTGTAGCGCGGAGCCAGTCGATTGATGTTACGAATTTTGAGAACCAGCTTCTGGATTTTCAAGAAAAGTTCGGTAAGAACTACCGCCTGGCAAGTGAGAAGTTCAAGACGGCTATCGATGAAATCGACAAGTCGATACAGCACCTTCAGAAGATCAAGGATGCACTCATTGGCAGTGAGAACAATCTGCGCCTGGCAAATGATAAGGCTGAGTCGCTTACCATCAAGAAGCTTACACGAAATAACCCTACAATGAAGGCAAAATTCGATGAGGCCAAAGCCTTACAACAGACAGATGTGGATAGAGAACTTTGATTTTTTCCTGCATCGATGAAAATTATTTTTGTCGTGCAGAATCACCGCACACATACATAGTACCTTTGCATCAGGAATTTAAAAAACAGAAAGACATGAAAACAAAAAAGCAAAATCAAGAGAAGAGAACAGTTGAGATACTCGTAAACTATCGCGTATATAAAGGCGAAGAGATGGTGGCCGATGAAATGCTGAAACACAGCGTGACCGACGAGGAGATCAAGGAGGTTGCAGCCATTATGGAACGCAACGGAGGATATCCCGTAGAGATGCGCGAGTTGGAAAAACTATCTGACCAGATACTGGAAGATATCTACATCGACGAGATAACCAGGCTCTATCCCGACGAGGAGGATTACGATGACTACTATGTAGAACTGAACGAGGTCATGCCGCAGAATTTGCTTATGGCCGCACAGCAATACATAAAATACAAGGACGTGGACGTGACTTTCTATCTGGATGTAGAAGGTTCTGAGGTAAGCAGTTCTTTCCTGCTCCGTGTCACACAGAATGCTTTTGACAAGATGAGAGAGGTGGCCAAGTCTGGTCCTCACTACAAAAGTGACTTTGACGTGCTAAAGGAACAGGCGCCTGAGGCATATAAGGAAATGAGCGACCTTATTTTTGAATGGGCATACAAGCTCTGCATCAGAGATTATGGCGAGGCAAAGCCATGCGTTTTGAAGGAGTTCCCATATCAGGTTTACGAGAATCTCTAACATACAAAGTAAGCATATAATCATCACCCTTAATTTCATTGACCTATGGCAACAAGTGGAACAAAATTTTACGTGAATAACGTAACAGGTATCGACAACGACAAATGCTTCCGCGAAGCAATCAAGGCTTTTCCTGAAGGCATAGGAGACTGTGTGAAGTTGCTTGTCCTCGACACAGAAGAAGCTGCTCCCGAGCTGGAAGAAATAGTAGCATATATTGGCGGCCAGTCAATAGCCGGTATTAAGATCAGTCTCTTGAAAACCGGTGAGACGACTGTCTTCATCGGATGGAATGCAAATGGTATTGACATTCTTCTTGGGTTTGAGTATCTGAAAGCGGCCAAGAAGCTCTATCCAGGAGCGATTGTCACCTATTCAGATGGTGAAGGCGGGAACACAGACTTTGAAGCAGACCTGAGTGAGGATGCGATGAATTCAGAATGGGGTAGACGTTTTGACTTGCTTGGGGGCATGATGGGAACTGACGAAGAGGTTATCAACATTCCTGCCATTCGCCATTGCTATCATCTGATGCCTTCCAAGTTTGCAAAAGAAACTGAAGGAATGGATTATGAGGATAAGGTGAAGAAACTTTACCATGACATTCTTGATTTGCAGTGGTATCATGAGCCGGAGCCAAAGTCGTATATGCTCAGATGGAATACAGCTGTCTCCAACTTCAAGGTCAAGGATTTTGAGAAGTGTATGGATCTGTTCAGAAACGAAGACTTCTGTATGTCGTGGAGTATCTGGGATTGGCAGGATGTCCGTGTCGGAGACAAGGTATATTTGCTACGCGTTGGCGAAGGTAAGACGGGCATTGTGATGCGTGGCGAGATCATCAGTGATTCTTATGTGGATCAGGATTGGAGTGGCAAAGGACGCATTGTTCACTATGTTTACTTCAAGGTGACAGAGATGATGCACCCGGAAAAGGCTGTTATTCCCACAACGGATGCCCTCGCAGAAAACTGGCGTGATATTGAGTGGAACGGTGGTCATTCCGGAACCTTGCTCAGCAATCGCGATGCATACTCTCTTGACAAGTACTTTGACCGTTTTCTCGTTGATAATCGTGAGCAGTTTTCTGCCTCTGAAAACAATGGCATAGCACTGTCGGCAGAGAAGATTCCTTCAGAGTACAAGGATTACTTCGATCCCAATCAGGGCCACGGAGGACATTGGGCGACCATTGTCGACACAGAGGAAAAAGATCATGGTGAATTTCTGAAGGAGCAGTCTGTTAACACGAAGCCTGTCCATAAGGCATGCGGGGCTTTTCATAAAGAGGGTGAAGAACAAGAGTGTGATATTATCGGACTGAGTACGAATAGCCCGGAAATCGGCATGCACATGCTGGTTTCCAAGAAAGGAGATTTAATCGAGTACGTATCTGCATATCCCGAAGTCGGAGAGTCAGGAGCCTATGTTACGTTGAAACTCATCAAGATCAACAAGTATTCAAATGGCTTGGAAGCGGTTTTAACTGGCGAGACAGAAGATGGCAATCAACTGTGCTTCTTTGACTCGGAATTCTATGCAAACAAGGATTCCTATGAGATTGGACATACATATACATTCCGGCTGGCAGCTCTCGCCTGCAAGGCTGAAGAAATGCCAGAGGAGGAACGTGCCTTCACAATGAGTGTTGAGGAAACCCTGCGAATGGCAGAGGTATCGGGATGTGAAGTGAGACGTGACGAGAAAGGCAATGTGATTCCTAACGTATTTGTGATGGATGAGCTTGTGGCATGTATAAACACCGTAGAAGAAGTTCCAGACGAATACGAATTTCAGTCTCCTGTCAGAAATGTGAAGTCTGTTAAGGTATTCGGCACACCTATGTATAGGATGGATGTGACTGTAATCCGCACTGATGACGAACCAGATGTTGTTGTCATCCCCTTGTATGCAAAAAAAGAGTTCTTTGATAAGAAGCCAAAGAAGAATGCCCCAGTCAGAGGATGGCTTTGGATGTTGGGTAAGAGAGTTGATGATTAATCATCTATATCATATGTCAGGAAGAACTAACACATAATAACAGTTTAACTTTTTAATAAAATCAAAGGTAATATGAGTACACTGAAAAGCATTTTATTTATCCTGGTTGGCATAGTGTCAATAGGGTTGTCTGTCAGTTGTTTCAACGCTGATGACGGTGAGTATGTAGCCGAGAATTATTATGGCGGCGACGCATATACTGGCATCCAACACGCTGCTGCAGAAACGGGTCAAAACGTTAGGACACTTACAAAATTAGCCACCAAAGGATTTGGGTCTATACTACTTGTTGGAGGACTTGCTCTTATCGTGGTTGGTATTCCCTCAAAGAAGAATGGAAATAGACCTTGTGATGAAAGCAAACCCGGCATTGAACCTGCTTCTCACTAAACAGAAGTCGTGGAAGCAACAGTGTAATACTATCAATTCAGTGGGGTAAATGTGGGTCAAATGACAAAAAACGCAAGTGCTTTGTTCTAAGCAGCTTGCGTTTTTTTGAAAGTGATCCCGTTGGGATTAGATATCCCAGTAGTCTGGCGCCAGCCATCCTACAAAAGAAAAAGGAGCCTTAAATAGGAGGGGGTGTCAAAAAATAGGCATCTACTCTTTTGGGGTGAAGGATGTGAATGGCCGTGAGAGACAGCAAGCACTACACGGGGCTCACTCACTGCCAGTCCAGACAGAAAGAGGCTTTCGCATTCCACTTCAACATGTCTCTGACCGCTATCAACGTGGCAAGGGCTTTCGCCCGGCAGGACAAGAGGAAACTCTCGGTTGCCAAAGTCAAAACACTGATTCACAATGCAATGATGATTCACAGATTTTCTGTGCTGTCTCCGTGTGCCACCCAATCCTCGGTCCCTACGCGCGAGATTTGCGAGCCACTATGATAACCCTTGGCCAAACTTTGATTGAAGTGCAAATCCATCGGCTTCTAAAAGATAGGTTTTACCACCTCCACCCTCATGCCGAGGGCTGCAATGATGCGGTAGAATACACCCACACTGGGTGTGATGACTCCATTCTCA